>Ga0180007_10001325_pt1 | contig 34564 bp, 31 predicted proteins | sample MM_PC_MetaG_FD_121122 | JGI IMG/M metagenome (GOLD analysis project Ga0180007, IMG submission 121122) | Groundwater microbial communities from the Aspo Hard Rock Laboratory (HRL) deep subsurface site, Sweden - MM_PC_MetaG | ecosystem: Environmental > Aquatic > Deep subsurface > Groundwater... | reverse complement strand
TGGCTCCCGGGGTCGGACTCGAACCGACAACCTACTGATTAACAGTCAGTTGCTCTGCCATTGAGCTACCCGGGATCATCAAAATACTTAATAAGCTTATTTTACTTTAGGTAATCCTTCAACTTCTTACTATCTTTACTCTTACGCAATTTCATTAATGCTTTGGCTTCAATTTGTCTAATACGTTCACGAGTAACACCAAATTCTTTACCTACCTCTTCTAAGGTATGAGCCCAATCTCCAGACAAACCAAAGCGCATCTTTAAAATCTTTTGCTCTCTGGGAGTTAGTAAATGCAAGACTGAATCTACATCACCACGTAAAAGTTCATAAGTAGAGTGGTCTTCTGGAGTTAAACTATCTTCATCTTGGATAAAGTCTCCCAGCAAACTATCGTCTTCATCGCCTACTGGTTTTTCAAGCGACACAGTTTCCTGCGAGATCTTGAGAATATGATTTACTTTTTCTACTTCTAATCCCATCTCATTAGCAATTTCTTCTGGAGATGGTGGTCGTCCTAATTCTTGAACCAACTGCCGTTGAGTGCGGGCTAAACGATTCATGGTTTCAACCATGTGAACTGGAATACGAATAGTTCTAGCCTGGTCGGCAATAGCGCGAGTAATAGCTTGTCGGATCCACCATGTAGCATAGGTTGAAAATTTAAATCCACGTGTATAATCGAACTTCTCTACAGCCTTCATTAACCCAATATTACCTTCTTGAATTAAATCGAGCAGAGAAAGCCCTCGTCCGATATATTTCTTAGCTATGCTTACCACAAGTCGTAGGTTAGCTTCAGCTAATTGTTTCGAAGCAATTTTATCTCCTGCTGCCACCCTCTTAGCCAAAGCCACTTCTTCTGGTTTTTTAAGTAATGCGATTTTACCAATTTCTTTTAAATACATTCGGACAGAATCTTCACCCACCGTCCCTAAGTCACTCGCCGATTTTTTAGCAGGCTTTTTTGCTTTAGTTGTCTTAGGCGCTGCTCCCATAGAACTTTCTTTACTTTTGTCGCCGGAAGCTCCCATTTGCCAAATAAGGTCATCACGCATATCTACTACTTCAGTGCCCATATCAAAGAATGCTTCGTAAAGCTTATCTAAAAGCTCGATATCATTCTCGGCATGAGGTAATGTTTGTATAATCTCTTGTTGAGTTACAAACCCTTGATCTTGCCCCTTCATCATCAAATATTCAACTTCAGGAGGAAAACCATATTTCTTATATTTCTTTTTAATGGCTTCAATATCCTCTTCTCCTAAGATATCTAGATCAAGTACTTCCTCAACTACGGATTCATCGATAACTACTGTCTTAGCTTTCTTGGCTTTAACCTTCTTGGCTTTAGTTTTTCTGGTTTGCTTCTTAGGTTTTTTAACAACCTTTTTAACTTTTTTAATCTTCTTCTTGGTTGTTTTCTTGACAACTTTCTTAACTGATTTACGTTTTGGCTTAGCAGTTTTCTTTAATTTAACCACTTTCCGTTTAACTTTTTTAACAACCTTCTTCTTAGGTTGTATCTTTTTCTTTTTAACTATTTTCTTTGTAGCTTTCTTCACTACTTTCTTTGCGACTTTCTTCTTGGATGCCATAAAATACAAAAATTATTTAAACTTTTGAAACCGTTCGAGCAGACTTTGTAGCTTTGTGTTATCACCCGCCTTCTCGGCTTCGGCAATCTCGCGGCTTAGCCGCAGTAGCTGCAATTTAGTCGCCCGCTGTCTTAATAAAGTAATGTAAAAATTAAGTTCTTTGCCAATCTCTTCTTCTTGCATATTGGCATAATGTTCTTCAATTACCATCATCGTTTCCAGGAGATCTACCTTGTGCTGATATTCTAAGCTTGCCGTTAACTTATCTAGCAAAAAATCCTCATCAGTATAGCAAATTTTAAGATTAGCGTAAACTTGAGCCAGAAAGTCAGTTGGCCAATTTACCCCCTCTAAATCCACTTGGTGATCAGCAAAATGCTTAGGCAAATAGATTAACAGCCCCAAGATACGTCGTTCTAACCAACTACTATCCTTAACCAGTGCTACTTCATCTGGAGCAGCCGATTTTGTCTTGGTATATTTAGACTTTGGCTTATTAAGCACCTCATATAAACTACTCTGGCTAATTCCAGCTGCACCAGCCAATTTGCTAATATATTGGTCTTTTTCTACAGGATTCTCTAAACCAGAGATTATTGGCAGAACCTCCATTGCAATTTTTTTCTTGGCAGTAATAGAGCCTTTACCATATTTACTAATAGCGGTATTGATATAAAAATCGATGATTGGAATGGCGTTCGTGATAACCTCTTTCCATTTATCATCCCCCGCCTTTTTTATGCATTCGTCTGGATCTTTATATTCGCCCAAGATGGCCACTTTAATTTCTAAATCTTCTGCCGAAGCTAGCGCCGTTGCCCGCTTCACTGCTTCCCTCCCAGCACTATCTGCATCTAACGCCAAAACTAAAACCTCGGCATATCTGCGAATTAATCTAAGCTGATCGGAAGTTAAAGCCGTGCCGGAAGATGCCACTACATTTTTTACACCTGCTTGATATGAAGATATTAAATCTGTTTGGCCTTCAACTAATATTGCAGTATTCTTTGTTTGAATTTCTTCTTTGGTTATAGAAAGACCGTATAAAATACTGCCCTTGTTAAACACCAATGTTTCTGGCGAGTTTAAATATTTTGGCTGATCTCCAGCCCTTAATACCCTGCCCGTAAACCCCACCACTTTACCGATAGTGTTAGTAATGGGAAACATTAAACGATGACGAAACTTGTCGCTAAACCTTCCGTTTCTACCCACCGCTATCCCCGCTTTCTCAATTTCAGATAAAGTGTAACTTTTCCTTTGCAAAAACTTAATTGCATACTCCCAGCCAGCTGGAGCGTATCCTAATCTAAATGTTTTTATTATTTCCTTGCTTATCCCTCTATCAATTAGATAGTTCGTTGCTTGACGTCCTGCTTTGCTATCCACTAAAGCTCGCTCATAAAATTTAGCTGCGAGTTCATTAACAGCTAACAGGCGATTCTTTTCTCCAAAGTTTGTTGGCCTGTTCTTTAGTTCCACCCCAGCCTGCTCTGCCAACTGGTTTAAGGCCTCGCTGAAAGAAAAACCTTCTTTCTTCATTAAAAACCCAAAAACATCTCCACCAGCGCCACAACCAAAACAATGCCAAATCTGCTTATCTGGGCTAACCATCATTGAGGGAGTTTTTTCACTGTGAAATGGACACAGACCCCTATAATTACGGCCTGCTTTCTTAAGCTGTTGATATTGGCCGATAAAATCGACAATATCTAGCTTGTTTTTGATCTCATCTAACTCATTCATCTATTTTCCACCCTACTCCTAAATCCCCTCCATTCTACCACCTCTTACCAGGGACAACGACCATAATACTAAAACCATTGATTTATGTAAAAAGCAGCTATTCTCAAGCTGCTTTGTATTCACAAATCTCTGCCGTGATTCTTCCTAATAAGGGCCTTGATGATAATCTTCATCATACAGTCCACACTCAATAACAAAATCGCCTATTTCCTGAGCAATCCCAAAAGCCGCTTTAGTTCTTGCTCGAATTTCCCTCCTAGTGCTCTCTGGCATTCCTCGCAAAGAACTATCGCCATAACACCGTCTGGTAAGCTCCCTAACCCTAGAAGCGCCCCCTCTTCCGTTAATAAAAAGCTTTTCGAGCTCCTCTGTCCTGATACGAGCTATGTCGTGCGAATCAGTAATAATACTATCCATACTACACTACCTCCGTGACTAAATAGTTTAAATTTTAATGAACACTCAATCCTAATATTTCGCTTTAATATAAAATTATTTGTTGGTTGCCCAAATTGGGCACGCAACATTTAACTACATTAAAGCTTGTATCACTAATGTTGCTACTGTAATAACAAACAACCATCCAACTGTATAAACAAACAGGTTGTACGCTTCAGTTTTTTTACCATTTAAATACCACATTAGTGGTTTTCCTAGAATAAGCCCCCCTACAACTGCGGCCGACAACACAAACAACAACAAAAACGCCACTGGACCCCAAAAGGTATCCATTTTGCCAAAGAATCTGCCGCCATTTTGCATTACATATGCCACCACCACAATATAGATAGTGGTTAAGACTGAACGCAACAAGCTGATTTTAACTAATTCGCCCTTCTTCATACTTTAAGCTTTAATAACTCTTCTTTCACTACCATTCTATCATCCCAAGCGATTCTTTGTTTCCCAACAATCATCGACTGCTCTGCCCCCTTGCCAGTGATTAACACTACATCACCTGAACTTGCAAGTGTTAGTGCTTTGCTAATACCTTCTCGTCTATCTTCAATTACAAATAAATTTTCATTTCGTACTTTTCCTGCTTGCTCTGCCGCTAATGCAATATCCTCTAAAATCTCATTCGGATCATCATCGTATGGATCTACATTACTCACCACCACGTAATCTGCCCTTTTACCTGTTAGCTCTCCCATCACTGGTCGCTTAGCTCTGTCTCTACCACCACCTTCGGCCCCTAGAAGAATAACTACTTTATTATCCTCGTCTTTTATTTTGTTGGCAGTTTCTAAAACATTGGTAATGCTTTCTTTCTCATGCGCATAATCTACGATTACCATAAAATCCTGACCAGCATCGATTCTTTCCATTCTGCCAGGAATTACTCGTAATTGCTCTAAACCATCAGCGATTAACTCATTATTTATCCCAGCTAAATGTCCCACAATGATAGCTGGCAAAGCGTTGTATATATTAAATCGACCAGGAATGTTTAGTTCAAACTCATGTCCCCCGGCTTTGAATTCAATCTCGTTTTTCTCTTTCACAATATCTGTCGCCCTATAATCTCCGCCTGACTTAAGGCCGAATATAATTTTCTTATCGGCTGGAAATTGTAAAAAATAATCGGCATACTCATTGTCTTTGTTGGCAATAATCACCTTTTCAACTTTTTTACCATCTAAAATTTTTCGATGTGAAGTTAGAGCTTTAAACATTTTCCCCTTTGCTTCCTTATATCTCGCAAAACTACCACCGTGTGATTCCAAATGTTCTGGCGATAAATTCATAAAAACTGCAAAATCGTAGTACACTCCAATGTGTCGATATTGTTTAAGACCTTCCGAAGTTGTTTCAACTAAACAATATTTACATCCGGCTTTCACCATTTCGGAAAGTAATTTTTGAATTGTAAATCTGCCAGGCATTGTCATGTGATATTTATTAAGCACTTCCCTTTCTCCAATCCGAATATTTGCTGTGCTAATAATCCCAGTTTTATATCCACCGTTAGTTAAAACTGACCAAATAAAATTAATAGCTGAGGTTTTGCCTTTAGTGCCAGTTACTCCAATGACAATCATCTTCCTAGAAGGAAGCCTGTAAACCAAGGATGCTAAAACTGCCACTATATAATGATAGGCCAGCACTGCTCCCTCAGGCACTAACTTTTTAATTAGTCTTTTCATTCGTTAAGCTCTTGTATTACTAAGTTCTTGATATCTAAAGGCAGAATCGGCATATCCCTCATCTCTGATATTAACACTTGTATAGGCTCATGTGTGCCTTCGTAATGGCTATCTGATTGAAACTCTGGCCCATGGCCTGTACCCAAAACCCCGGATTTAGTCGTACAAACAACAAAGTGTTCTAGCTGTTTAGGCCGGTATCTGGCATTAATTCTTTGTGTCAGTATTTTATCGACCAATACATCCACACCTAACTCCTCCATCATCTCTCTTTTAAGGGCAACTTCTATGTCTTCACCCTCTTCCACCCCACCACCTGGGAAAACATAAAAAACATGATCACCCTTTACTCGCTTGAGCAGGGTGATTTTGTCTCCATCAATTACTATCCCCCGTACCCTCTCTTTCATATCACCTATTATACTTCAAACGATTTAGCAGTATAATAACTAACTGTCCTTTAAAAAAACTAAAAACACCGGAGGCCAAACTAATGAGTAAGCACGGAAGAATTAAACTCATCACTGGTACCACCCATCCTGAGCTAGCTAAGAGAGTAGCCAAAGAACTGGGCGTCCGACTTGTAAAAACCGACATCGGATTTTTTGACGACGGAGAACTTTTTGCTAGAGTAAATGGCAATGTACGTGAAAGCGATCTATTTTTTATAGGTAGCCTTCATGCTCATCATGGGGCTAACTCTATATTAGAAACGGGACTGCTGCTTGATTGTATAAGTAACTCTGCAGAAAGAATTACAGGTATGTTCACTTGGATTGGCTATGCGAAACAAGACCGCGCTAAACCACGCGAAGCTCTCTCTTTCCGCGTACTTGCTAAAATTATTAATACCTATGGTTTTGATCAAATCGTCTTCTTCGATCTTCATAATCTGACATCTGCAGGTATGTTTGATGTGCGCAATTTCCATATTTATTTTATGAGACTGCTAATCGAAGAGTTTAATCGACGCAAGCTAACCAATGTAGTAATTGGCAGCCCAGATGAAGGCTCTACCAAAAGAGCCCGCACCATTGCCCTCTTAACTAATCAATCAGAAATATGCATTGTCTCAAAAGCTCATGATCCAGAAACTAAAGAAGTGGATTTTTCTAAAAGCCTAATGTCCAGCAACAGTAAAGGCATCTCGGGCAAAAATATATGGATATGGGACGACATGATTCAATCAGGTAGAACAATAATGGCAGCTGTTAGAATCATCAAGCAAGCTGGTGCCAATAAAATTACTGTCGCAGCAGTTCATCCAGATTTCACACCCGGCGCGTTAGAGCTAATTGCTGATTCTCCGGTTGACGAAGTAATCGTGGTAGACACTATACCTCATACAAATCAAGCCGAGTGGCCATCGAAGATCACGGTTATTGACCCCGCTCCATTTATTGCTGACTGCATCAAACTAATACATACAGGGGGAAGATTAAGCCCTCTATTTCTTCAATACTAGACCTATTGTCCATAGCTAAAACTCTCCCACAGGAGAGTTTTCTTTTACCCCTATTTACATCTCTTCAAAAACACACTGTTCATTCAGCCACCGTCCATTCACACTTTCGCAATTCTTCTGGCTATCCTGTGGATGATGTTGTGGCAAAGATGAATAGAAAACACCTAGACTAATGCCACCCAAGATAACAACGGCCAAAAATATGAATATTAGTAGCAAATAATTTTGTGTACGTTGTTTCTTCATAGCTTCTTCTTTGCTGTCTATTTTTTATAAATCTCGCAAATGCTTCCAAATGGCATACATTGCATAAGTATCTAAACTACAATACTTCTTTAGGTCAGATACAATTTTTTGTTTCTCTTCTTCGTCTGCCTTGTTAGTAGCAATTCTATTCCATCGCTGAGAAGCCGTACCCCCTTCTTTAATATCCAACTCTACATAACTAAGCTCTGGCACCAACGTGGGTAAAACATTTTTAATTGAAGTTTTACCTTTAAACCCAGGATGCACATACAATTGAGCTTTGAAAATATCCATCAAGTCATAAATGCGACTGTTAACATCTGCCATAAAATCAGACGCAATTGGCAAACGTTTAGCCAGTTGCTTGTTAATGCCCTGCTCAAACACTTTATTCCAAACCAAAATACTACCCTTCGGCCCAATGTCTCGTCTTAAAGCAGCAAACAATTTAGGGCTAGGGTCGCCTATGCCTTCATACAAAAAATCTTTATGAACTGGCTCACTATCAGGCGACTCCAAAATGTGAAGAGAATATTGGAAAGGAATTTGTTTGTACGGCGAGTAACCATCAAACCTAGGCACAGCACAAGGATAAGTTTCATAATCCAGAAAATAAATCGGATAAACTAGATTAGATAGCTCATCTATAATACTGCTTGTATTAATCATGGGGCGACCAATGTTATATACATCTACCTGGTTTCTCTGAACATCGGTTAAACTAAAATCCACTGGAATATCTGTTAACGTATATACACCCGAATCGATTAGCTCGATGAGCTTCTTTTTACTTGCCCCAATCCGTGAAATATCATGCACGCTATATTCCGGAATTTGAGTATTGATATGCCTAAACATACTGCAGTGATTAGAGCGACCTTTATAAACACAGTCGCAAGTACCATATGGCTCTGCTTCTGTCGAAAGATATGCTAGCGCTTGTTCCATCTCTAGTTTTACTATCGGTAGTATCTCCAATACCTGCTCGGTAACATCTTCAATAACAAATAATTGAGGTAACACCAGCTCACCTGCGCGAATATATTTGTCATTAAGGTGAATAACATTAATTCTTGATACTGTAAGCCCGTAGCCTTGGAGTAGATTTACCTGAAAGGCAAGATCTGGCAAATGATCTTTAATTTTAGTTGCATTAGTAGCTTTAATTTCACTAATGACATATGTCCCAGTAATACTATCTTTTTGCAGCACATCCACTGCAGCAAAAAAACCATCTTTCGAAAAAACCGCCTGAAATAGCGTGAAGTCACCTTCTTTCAGCCAGTCCTTTGTTTCTTGCAAACCTGCCTCTCCTCTATCCTTCAACAATACGCCATCTGGAAAAAGCTTACGTGCTTCTAGCTCTACCTCATTACCGGTTTCAATAAGAGCTTTGGCAAATTCTGATATTTCATTACTAAAATATAACTCCGGTTTATGCACCTTAAACCAAGCGTCTTTATGACACTCACGATAAACCATGTAGTCCGTCTTCGAAATGCCAAATTTCATACCCCAATTATACCTTGGGTTGATATAGCCCCAAGCTTAATCCTAACTGGCGGAGAGAAAGGGATTCGAACCCTTGGTGCCCTTTCGAGCACACGGACTTTCCAGGTCCGCCAATTAAACCACTCTTGCATCTCTCCATGCCTTACTTTCTAAATATAAACGATCAGTTTTGTCGCTTTGGTTCCCTCTTATAGTAAGCCATTCTAGATACTTTTCAGAAATCCGGGGGTTAGATGAACCAAAAATGTCTAGATAAGACGTCACACTCTTGACACTATATAAATATATTCTTCTGCCCTCATCAGTAATATGTGGTTCAATCCCAAATTCTTTCAAAATTCTAGCCACAGAAAGAATGAGTTTCTTGGAACTATTTGTAAAACAAAAACCAATATTAGCATGAAATATGCCATTTACAACATGTTTATGGATAAACAGACAGCCATCAGTGTCGACTAGTCCTCGCACGAATGACTTTTGATACTCTTGGTTACTATTGATCCAGTCGGGAATATCGATTTGCTGAATAACTTTATTACCTCTAACTGCACCTTTATCGACTAAGAAGTCTACCAGATTACTTCCAGAGCAAACAAGCACTAGAGCATTCATGTTAGGTCTTTTCCTAATATATACATCGATCTTAAATAGTTTTCTTAAAAGTTCATCAACATATCTAGAGTATTTTATATCAGCATCTGAATTGAGAGTAATTACAAGTTGCCAATCGTTATTTATTCCCCCATCACCAAACACGATACCTAATAACTCTGCTGATTCTTTTGAATCCTCAGGAAAGTGAACAATTTTTCTGTGACTCTTCTCGGGATATTTCAATAATGAATAATCCATGCTTTAATGTTTACTCAATGAATTCAAATCGGGGGATCTCTTTGCCATCAACGCTTACTTTATCGTAAAACATAGTTTTTGGTCTTGCCCACATTTCCCCGTCAGATAATGAACAATAAATGACTAGTTCCTCCAAATTCTCGCTGTGTCTGGCCGTTCCGATAACCTTATAAGACACGCCCTTAAAATGTCGAAACTTTCCTGCTTTGAGTTGTGTCTTCTCATCTGTTTGTAACATACTCAAATTATAACAGAGCGAAGAAAGTTCTTGACCTACAAGCGATTATCATATATTTTGTAGATCTGTCCGATTTTCTGATCTTTAACAAACTAAGGAGGGCATTGAAACATGTCCAAGCCAAACAACAACAGTAAGAAGAGGATAAAACCATTCCACAAAAAAAATCCTTTTCGATCTGCGAAAAGCAAAGAATGCTCCAAAGTGTGTCGCTGAACTTAACAAACTACAGCAAATAGAGAGGTTAATTGCTAACACACCTATCGGAGAAGAACACCATAAAAAGATCTGAGACGCATACACTGAAACTCATGATGATCTAATTTTAAGAGCCAACAGAGCTCTCAAAAAAGAACGTCAGATTGTACAAGCAGTTGAGGATCTAAAAACTCCACAGGTCGCCCAACTCTTGGGTGTTTGTTAACAAGAGTGCTGTTTTTTGTCAGAAACTCTTTTGCCCCCGATTGTCGGGGGCTTTCTTTATGTTAGAAGAATATTCTTGACTGATAAAGGGTTGTTACGGTAGACTAGTTAGAAGTTTATGGACATTTCAAAGAAGGAAGGTGAAATTATGCTTCAGAATCTTTTTGCAAAGCCGCACATTCACATACTAAGGAGACTGAAAGCGCTTGCTGAAAAAGACCTTCAACCAAGAGATCTCGACATGTTTGTCGAGGTAGAAAGCCAACTACTAAAGACACGTATTCCAGACGAACACGCTGAGATTAGACTTGCCTATTTAGCTGCGCACGCAGCCTTGTTCCATCTGGATATTGGCACGGCTAATTTAGCCATTGGTGGCACAGATTACAAAATGTGCCACATCGAGGAGTCGATGAACCATATTAACAAACAGATGGCTAAGGCCAAGGCCACAAAAGTAGCCTAACCCCCGTAGACATTAACGATAGACCCCACGTATGAGGTCTTTTTTCTTTATAAACGCCCCAGCCTTAGCCAGGGATCCTTGACCAGAAGGGCGAAATAACCTATACTTACATTACTTTATTGCTAACCCCTTTTCTCCCGGACAACCCGGGGAAACTCCATAGGGAAGGAAGATTTGGATTATGTCTCCAGAAATCACAAACCATACTTACGAAATGACTCTCTTGTTCCGTCCAGATTTGTCGGAACTCGATTTGCAAAAAGCTATTGATAAGCTGAAGGCTTCGCTTATTAGCAAAAAGGGTGAAATTATGAGAGAAAGCTCTTGGGGCAAGAAACAACTAGCTTACCCCATCAAAAAAGAAGGGTTTGGCTTTTACCATACAATTATTTCAACTGTACCAGGAGATTCTATCGAGACCTTAATGAGAGAACTGCACCTTTCTCCAGACCTTATGCGATATATGATCATTTCTTTAGAGAAAGAAGGCGTGACCATCGATCAGTTATTTACTCCAGCCAAAGAAGATGCCTACGCTTCAGTTGTTATGGCAGAGAAAATGGCACCTAAGTCTAAGCCAAAAGCAGTTGCAGCCGTAACTGCAACCAAGCCAAAAGCAAAACCAGCCACTAAGGTTGCCAAAGAAGAGTTGGACGAGAAGATTGAAGAATTACTCACTAAAGAAATCAAATAATTTAACTAATCTAACCATGCGTGATCTCAACAAAACAATGCTTATCGGTAATTTAACCCGCGACCCAGAAGTCCGTACTATTCCTTCTGGTCAAAGTGTAGCTTCGTTTGCTATTGCTACAAACCGTAGTTGGAATGACAACGCTGGGCAAGTTCAAAAAGCTGTCGAATTTACCGATATAGTAGCTTGGGGTAAATTAGCCGAAATTGCAGGTCAAATTTTAAAGAAAGGTCGTCGTACTTACATCGAAGGTCGTTTGCAAACCCGCAACTGGGAAGGCCAAGATGGAATTAAGAGATACAAGACAGAAGTTATCGCTAGCGACATAATCGCCTTAGACAGCAGACCTGCTAGTGTAGGCTTCGAGTCGTCCGAAACACCTAACCAAAATTATGCATCGGCACCAATGTCTAGCGAGAATCAGGCCGTTAAGCAAGAGGTTGGCGTGGGAGCCGCTGCCCCCGCATCTTCTGCCCCAAGTACCGATAGTGAAATAGATATAGAAGATATTCCATTTTAAATATTATGAATCCAAGAACTTTCAAGAAAAAATCAGCCGCTAAGAAAAACTTCCCTCGCTATGCTATTCCAGTACAAAAGCTTTGCTATTTTTGCATGGAACAAGTTGATTACATCGACTACAAGAACTCTAAGCTGATGCAAAAGTATCTTTCACGATATATGAAAATAGAGCCAAGACGTCGTAGTGGTACTTGCGCAAAACATCAACGATCGGTAGCCAACGCTTTAAAGCGAGCTCGTCACATGGCGTTACTCCCCTTCACTATTAGATAAAATGCTCGATCTTAACCAAGTTAAAACTGGGACAATTCTAGACTTGGATGGGGCCCCTTTTGAAGTAGTTAAATACCAGCACGCTAAACTTGGACGTGGTGGTGCAATTTTGCGCACCACATTAAAAAACCTTCTAACAGGTGCCAATATCGAAAAAACTTTTCGTGGGGACGCCAAATTCGAATTGGCTGATATTCGTCGTGGCAAAGTCCAGTTTCTCTATCGTGAAGGTAACAACTTTTTATTCATGGATAGCGCTACTTTCGACCAATTCCCTATTGGAAAAGAAATACTAGGCGGACAAACCAACTTCCTAACCGAGGGACTGGAAGTAGAAGTGGTTTACTTCCGAGACCTACCTATTAATATTAACCTGCCGATGAAAATGAAGTTTAAGGTCGTCGACGCCGAACCGGCAGTAAAAGGCGATACAATCACTAACCCGTCAAAAAATGCCAAAATCGAAACCGGTATGGCCATAAAAGTACCTATGTTTATTAATAACAATGACTTTATTCTAGTAGATACCCGCGACGGTACCTACATCGAACGCGTCAATAAATAACAAAGACATGTCTTTATCTATTGGAATTGTTGGACTACCAAATGTTGGTAAATCCACCTTATTTAATGCCCTGCTTGGTAAAGCTCAAGCGACCGCCAGCAATTTTCCCTTTTGCACCATCGACCCTAATGTCGGAATTGTCCCAGTGCCAGACGATCGCCTAGCAGTTTTAGCCAAACTGGAAAACTCCGCTAAGATTGTACCAACTACTATTGAATTTGTAGATATTGCTGGACTTGTAAAAGGTGCGAATGAAGGCGAAGGGTTGGGTAACAAATTTTTAGCCCACATTCGAGAAGTCGATGCCATTATTGAAGTAGTACGTTTTTTTGTAGATAAAAATGTAATTCATGTAGCTGGCGATATCAACCCCAAGTCAGATAGCGAAACTATTAACACTGAACTAGTTCTGGCAGACCTGCAAACTATTGAGAAAAGGATTAGCCGAGAAGAAAAAGAAGCCAAGACCAACCCTAAACTTAAACCAAAAATTGATTTCTATCGTCGCTTGCAACAACACCTCGATCAAGGACTCAGCGCACGCGCCCTTCATACAGAAAACGAAGAGAAAATATGGCTTAAAGAGTCTCAACTCCTCTCTGCCAAACCAATTTTATACATCGCTAATGTCGATTACCAGCAATTAAATGACCCAACGATTCTAGCTCCATTAAAAGATGTGTTACAAACAGACGAAGCTAACATTATTATGGTCAACGCTAAAGCTGAAGCAGAGTTAATAGACCTTCCGCCGTCTGAACAAATAGAATACTTAACAGAGCTAGGGCTTAATGAGCCAGGGCTTAATAAGGTTATTAAAGCAGGATATAAACTGCTTAACTTAATCACCTTCTTAACAGCGGGCCCAATCGAAACTAGAGCGTGGACAATCTCTGTCGGCACTAAAGCCCCACAGGCTGCGGGAGTTATTCATACTGACTTTGAAAGAGGATTTATTAAGGCTGAAATAGTTAGATATGAAGATTTTGTATCTGCCGGCTCAACTAAAAAAGCTACCGAACTAGGCAAAGTGCGCCAAGAAGGCAAAGAATATGTCATGCAAGATGGTGATGTTGTCTATTTTAAGTTCAACGTTTAACGCAACATTGGGTTTATAGACACTTTTCTTTTCTTCTTTTTGGGATCATCTTCGCTAAAATATTCTTTAAGGAGTAGTCCAAATAACAAGATGATTATTAGCCAAATTAAATAACAGATCCAATTCTGTTCAAATTTATCTGTATAAAATTTGCTTTCAGGAACAAAAATATGAGATGGTTTAGGCTTGGCGATTCCACCGGTGGATGGTGGCCTAATAAATGGTTTCATTAAATCGAGAATAGGCTTAACAATAATATCTATTATTGGCTCAATTTCTTCTTCCTCCTCGTCTTCCTCCTCTTCGTAAACAATAATTTTAACATTATATTTCGCATAACCACCACAACCATTAGTGATCGTTAAATTATAGCTACCTGGCGGAAAACCAGCCGGCACTATAGCTTCCATTTCTTTATTCGAAATGTAATCGTGGTCAAGTAGCTCACCACCTAAAAAGACCTTTTCGTCACCATACTCAAAGAAACCCTTAATAGTTAGCAATACTTCTTGTGTATTGGCAAAAGTTTGTGGTGTTACCTCATTAATAACTGGGTTGTTACATTCTACCTCATGGGTTATAACCTTAACCTCGTATTCATCATAATTACCACAATAGTTCATAACTCTTAGGACATAATCTCCCACTGGAAAACCAGCTGGCACAATAGCATTAACCTCTTCATCTGAAATATACTCTGAGAACAGCAATTCATCGTCTAAATAAACTTGTACGTCACCAAATGAAAAATACCCTGTAATAATAAGGGTTACATCTTCGTCGCTAGAAAAAATATTAGGCGTTACGTTGTCTATCGTTACTACAGGACAATTAGGACGCCCCCCTCCACCTTTATAAATCTCAAACACCGCATTACTAGAATCATCTACTGCCAAGTCGTCGGCGTTACTAACACGAACTAGGGCAGTAGTGGTAACCGGCTCAGTTACCGGCCAACCATAGACACCATCATTAGAAGTAGACGCGACAATTGTTTCCCAAGCCCCACCAGTAGACCGCTGTAGTTCGATTTTGACGTTAATAATAGAACTATCTGGATCACAGGTGGTCCAAGTAATATTTTGGCCTTCACCAACTTTCCATCTCTCGCCACCATTTGGGATAATAACAGTAATATTATCATCAGCTGGGCAGATGGTAAAAGATAGGTTGGTTTGAGCGCTAGTTTGAGCTTGAACAAAAAACATACTTATCGCCACAATTGAAAGCGCTAACAGTGCCATGAGCTCTTCTTCAAATAACCGTAACGTTGCTCGTTTTAATTTTTGTATTGGTTTTATCATAATAAGATAGCAATCTCTTAATTATACCACAAACCAGCCCTTTCGTCAAGGCATAGCTGCTACCTTCCCTAATAGTTAGCTCTCTTGATGCTCAAGGACCTTATTCTCTTGAGGTACAGCAAAGATCATCTTGCCAGCAATTGTTTGGAAGATACGCGTAACAGATACTTCAACTTCTTTGCCAATTAAGCGATGTCCTCCCTCCACCACTACCATCGTGCCGTCGTCTAGATACCCTACTCCTTGGTCTCTATCTTTACCGCCCTGTACTAATTTAATGTTTAAAGTCTCACCAGGTAAAACCACAGGCCGCAGAGCATTATTAAGCTCATTAACATTTAAAACAACTATATTCTGAATCTGAGCTACCCGATTAAGATTGTAATCAACCGTCATTAACTTAGCTTTAAGCTTTTTAGCTAATTTAATTATCTTAGCATCTACATCAACTTCAGATGGAAAATCACTATCTAAGATTTTTACTGTCACGCCTCGTTCTTTCTTTAGCTCACTCAAAACATCGAGCCCCCTTCTGCCACGGCTACGACGTAAGTCATTGGCACTATCAGCAATGCCCTGTAATTCTTTTAATATAAACTTGGGAACTACCAGTTGCTCGTTTATAAACCCAAGTCGCACGATTTCTAAAATTCGACCATCGATAATGGAAGATGTGTCGATAATAATTTCATTAGCACCGCTTGAACCAACTGTCGGAATAACTTCTCGCCAATCTTTTTTTAGCGCTGTATTTAACAAAGAGGTAAAAAAGGTTGTAACCGATTTAGTAGCAGCATCTCGTTTGTTATAGAAATAAGTGGTAATAACTGCCACGGTAAAAATGTTTACAGCCAGCGGAAGCCATTGGCCGAATGGATAGCTTAATCTCGCTAGCGGTAAAGAAAGCAGAGCCCCAATCGAAAGCCCTACTACAACACCTAGAATAGTTACTACAAAATCTGACGTTTTGATTTCTAGCGACTTGCGTGCTAAGAAAAAATACGCCAGTAATAAGGCAACTAAAATTACACCAAAAATTTGCCAAAATGACATTGTGATAAAAAATAAATAATAAGATAAATCCCTATGCTAATTTGTTAAGTAGCACTATTTTCGAGCTGGTTTTGCCTCGTCAGCACTGTGCAAAAATATCTTGCTTCCCTGTTTCTCAATTTTGACTATTGAATTCTTACTAAATCTACCCTTTAGAATTCCTTCTGCAAGAGAGTCTTCTATGGCATTCTGAATTACTCTTCTTACTGGTCTAGCTCCACTTTCTGGGTCAAATCCCTGTTCAGCTATTAAATCTCTAGCCCCAGAACTAATTTCTAAATTAATTTTTTGCTTAGCTAATCTTTGCGATAGTTGCTTTAGTTGTAAATCTACAATTTGGCGAATGTCTTCTTTAATAAGAGGTCTAAAGACAATAATCTTATCGATCCGATTAATAAACTCTGGCCGAAAACTCTTTTTCAAACCATCCAATACTTTTTCTTTCGAAGCTTCGTAGGCATCCTCGTCTTTTTTATCACTAGCGGAAAAACCTAGCTTAGCCTGCTTGTTCATTAAACCAGTACCAATATTAGAAGTTAGAATTACTACTGTATTCTTGAATGAAACTTTTTTACCTTTAGCGTCAGTTAAAAAACCATCCTCTAATATTTGGAGCAAGATATTCATTACATCTGGATGTGCTTTTTCGACTTCATCAAGCAACACCACAGCATATGGTTTTCTACGAATCGATTCGGTAAGTTTGCCACCTTCTTCATACCCAACGTATCCAGCAGGAGCACCCACTAATCGAGAAACATTGTGCTTCTCCATAAACTCACTCATATCAATTCGCACCAAAGCATCTCTGTCTTGGAAAACTTCTTCAGCTAAAACCTTAGCTAACTCAGTTTTGCCAACGCCAGTAGGTCCCAAGAACATAAACGAACCCATTGGTCGATCAGGATTTCCAATTTGAACTCTTGATCTTTGAATTGAAGATGTAATCGCTTCAATAGCTTCGTTCTGACCAATAATTCTTGTCTGTAACGCCTTTTTAAGATTATTTAAATTCTTAATTTCTTCGCTAGCCAACTCTCCGACAGGGATATTCGTCCAGAGCGAAACAATCTTTGCAATTTCTGGCACTGTTACTTTTGGCCAAGTAGCTCTATCCCCACTGCTATCTTCTTTTTGAACAGCTTCTATTTTTTTCTTTAGCTTCAATTCTTGAGCTCTAATTTTTGCAGCCTCTTCATAATTCTGTTTCTCAACAGCTAGCTCTTTTTTGCGAACTAGTTTCTCCAACTGTCCACGCTCATCAGCAACTTTAGGCTGAGCTAACCCTGCCATAATCCGTACTGCTGATGCTGCCTCATCAATAAGGTCAATCGCTTTGTCAGGCAAGAAACGATCATTAATATATCGTACTGATAAATTAACTGCTGCTTCGATAGCTTCTGTTAGAATAACAACCTTATGATATTCTTCGTATTTCTTTTTAATACCCATTAGGATTCCGACAGTTTCTTCTGCAGTGGGTTCTTTCACTGTAATAGATTGAAAGCGTCTTTCGAGCGCCGCATCTTTTTCGATATGCTTGCGATACTCATCAGTAGTAGTCGCTCCAATTAATTGCAGATCTCCCCTGGCTAAAGCTGGTTTTAAAATATTAGCAGCATCTAAACTACCTTCGGCACTACCAGCCCCAACGAGAGTATGTAGTTCATCGATAAATAATACTACGTCTTTTGCTTTTGTTACCTCTGCTACTACTTGGTTAATACGTTCTTCAAACTCTCCACGATATTTAGTACCAGCCACCATAACCGAAGGACTTAAAACCATAATCCTCTTATCCATTAAGTTGGGTGGCACATCTTTTGCTACCACCTTCATAGCTAACCCTTCAACGATAGCTGTTTTACCTATGCCTGGCTCGCCAATTAATACAGGATTATTCTTGGTTCTACGATTAAGAATTTGTATCATTCTCTGAATTTCTTTATCACGACCAACGATTGGGTCAATCTTCCCTTCTTTAGCCAAAGCAGTTAAATCTATACTGTAACTGTCTAAAATAGGAGTGGTTGATTTATTGGCCGCCTTGGCTCGACCCGTCTGTCCTCCTGCAGTTCCTGCACCTTCATCGGTGCTAGCTTTGATAATATCTAAAGTTATTTTGGCAATCTCACTAGTGTCGATGCCCAGCTCTCTAATAATGCGCGCAGCATCACCTGCTTGATCTTGCACCATTGCCATCAAAAGATGCTCCGTACCAATATAATAACTACCATATTGGGCGGCAATTAAAACTGCTGTTTCGACTAATCTTCTAGCGCCAACAGTTAACCCAATTTTTCCTCCGCCATCTTTCTTCCGCGACAGGCTAACAATAATATCAGCTTTTTCAGAGCTTACCCCTAGACTGCCTAAGATCTCGTAAGCCGATCCGCTTTTAACGTTTAACATCGCTAGTAGCAAATGCTCGGTGCCCAAATGAGCTGCACTTAATTCACGAGCAACCTTTTGCGCGTTAGTCAGTACTTTTTTAGCGTTGGTAGTAAATTTGTCTAAATAATTGTAGCCGTTCATGAAATTAATTTAATTTTCTGGCGGCGTCTCGGGCTTATCTTCCTCTACTACATTATCCCCCGATTCCGACTTAGTTTCTATGCTCGGATCCGCACTGGTTTTAGTTGGCTCCACCTCAGGTGTGACTACCTCTTTATCAGTTGGTTCAGCTCTATTAGTTTTCTTATTCTCTTCTGGGCTAGTTTCAGCTGTCTCTGCTTCGACGACATCAACAGACTCTTCATTAGGATTGGCTTCGACAGGTGGCATACCTTCTTTGTCTACTTCAATCTGCCAACCAGTCAATTTGCTAGCTAAGCGAACATTTTGACCAGCCCTACCGATAGCTAGTGAAAGTTGATCGTTGGCAACTTTAATTTTAGCAACCCGATTTCCACTATCTAGCTCGACTTCATCGACCTTGGCTGGAGCTAGCGCATTAATAATAAACTGTTGAGGATCTTCATCCCAAAGCACAATATCAATTTTTTCTTCGCCAATTTCTGCCATTACTGCTTGCACTCTTACCCCGCGCCGACCAACCAAAGAACCTACCGGATCAATCGATTTCTGATTAGAGATTACCGCTACTTTCGAGCGAACACCGGCTTCCCTAGCAATAGCTTTAATCTCTACACTCCCAGATGTAATCTCTGGCACTTCCATTTCAAACAATTTACGAATCATCTCTGGATGAGCTCGCGATACAATTACCTGCGGGTCTTTGCCACTCGACTGAGCTTCTAATACAAAAACTTTAAACCTTTGACCCGAATAATATCTATCGGACTTAGATTGTTCAGAGGGAAACAAGATACCAGAGGTTTTACCAATATCTATCATTACCACCTCACCTTCTATCCGTTGAACAGTCCCTGGGATTAACTGGCCCTCCTTCTCTTTATATTCCTTAAATACAATGTCTCTCTCAGCCTCCCGTAAACGTTGTAAAATCACCTGTTTAGCTGTTTGGGCTGCCACTCTGCCATATTCAGCAGGCGGAAAAACTTCTTCCATAATTTCACCGTCAATCTTGGCTTTTTTATCAATTTTCTTGGCATCTTTAAGAGAAATCTCTTTAATCGGGTCTTCAACTGTTTCAACTACTTGATGTACCACAAAAACACGAGTTTTCTCGGTTTCTGGATCAATTTTAGCCACAATAATCTGCTCTTTTTGGCCAAAATCCTTCCGATAAGCTGCTGCTAAAGCCGCTTCTACCACCTCTAGGATTACTTCCTTAGAAATGCCTTTTTCTTCTGCAATCTGTGAGATTGCTGACATAAATTGTGATGTATCCATATTTCCTTACCTTTTTAAAAAAGTGGGTAAACCCACTTTTCTAATTAGATTATACGCCAATGTGGGTTACTGCGTCAATTGCCATTTTAGAGGATATTTCTAAATTAGCCTGCTTCGCACAGTGTGCCTGGATGGGCTTAAAACTTCTGCGATGCCACTCACAAACACCTTGCTCAACAATTCTTCCTTGATGAAAAGCAGTGCCATATCCTTTATTTGTACAAAAACCATAACGCGGATCTCGTTTATCAATATCTTCCATCATTCTATCTCTGGCTACCTTGGCTACAATTGAAGCTGCCGCAATAGAAACCGACTTTCTGTCCCCGTCAATGATCCCCCAAGATGAAACTCCTGAAAAACCTACTTTAAACCCATCAACTAAAACAAAGTTTGGCTTAATAGTTAGATTATCAACAGCTCTGCGCATCGCCAAATAGCTTGCCTGGCCAACTCCCATCATATCCAGCTCTTCGTTTTCGACAATGCCAACTCCAATATCTAAAGCTACCTCATAAATCTTAAGGAGAATTTCTTCTCTTTGGTTGGAAGTTAAAAGCTTAGAATCGTTAATCCCATAATAACGACTAATCAATGGCAAAATTACCGCAGCCGCTACTACAGGTCCCGCCCATGCCCCTCTGCCCGCCTCATCAACTCCAGCCACCAACAAATATCCCTCTCGGCGGAGTTCTTTTTCTAACTTAAGATTGGGCTTTGGAATCGTCTTTTTCACTTTCTTGATCACCCTCCTTCACTGTATCATCATCTGATTGATTCACAACTTCTGCTTTTACTTCATCTACCTTATCTTGTTCTGCTTCTTCACTAGCTCCAGTCACCTGCTCGTCTTCTTTCTGAGCAGCAGCTTGAATTGCCTCTTCTATATGTTCTTCAGTAGCTTCTTCTGAGTCAGTTTTAGCCACCAACTCCCAAAGCGTCTTATCTATCTTCTTTTCTTTCATCTTAAGGGCTTTTCCAGACAAATTACGCAGATAATAAAGCTTGGCTCGATTAACCTTCGAACCCTTCTTAAATTCAATTTTAGTAATTAACGGCGACTGCAACTGATATGTCCGTTCTACCCCTACTCCAGAGGCAATCTTACGCACCGTAAAAGTAGCATTAGGACCAACTTTACCATGAGTTTTAATAATGATGCCTTCGAATACCTGGATTCTTTCCTTAACACCTTCTTTAATTTTTTGGTGAACACGAACCACATCTCCTGGATGTACCTCTGGTAAATTGCTCTTCTTAGTTTTAGCTAAAGTGTCTATCATAATTCCTCTGAAATCTTACCTTGATATGATAACAAAAACCTGCCCTAGAAGCAAGAATCTTATATTTCAAAAGAAAGCGACCCTAAAAGGGCCGCTGGTAGTCTGCTGCTAGATTTTATCCAAATAAAGGTCGTGTGTTCTCCGACAAAACAGGAGGTGGTTGCTTCTCTGGTAGTTCTTCCAAAAACTCCAGAATTTTACCCCTAAAACCTTTTACAGGTACAAACCTCACCTTTGATCCCGACTTTTGCACCTCTACTAAGCGTGGCAGTTTTTCCTTCAGAAATGTTGTAACTTCCTCGGGATATTCAGAACCATTACATAGTTCCGAATACTTCGCCAACAACTTCCCTGTCTCCTCGCTTGATAGAGTAAAACGACCAGTAAACAAATGGTCTTGTTCAGCCCCATTACTATTGCACGCTTTAATTGCCTTATGAATCAGACGATGGACCTTATGAGAATTTTTACTCACTTCTCTCTCCTTGCAGAAAAAATTGGTTTAGTAATGTACAGCACAATCATCATAAAGCAAAAAGCTGCTATTAGTAAAGAAAAACTGGCCGATTAATCGGCGAGCACGTTTATATCTAACTCTGAAGCATTTGAGACAACTTCGCTTAAAACTGTCTCAAAAGTTGCACTCTCCCCAGAATTCATCAAGAAATAATCAAATCGGTAAATGCTTGGAGACTGGCCAATTTCCCTATCTACTAGATAAATTTGAAGATAATCTTTGTCTAACAACACCGACTCAAATCTAAGCGCTTGGTTGGTTTCAATAAGGATCTGTTTGTTAAACATATTCCCATCGATAGTTATGCCCCCACTCTGATCAGTAACTCTTGTCTCGATAGAATAGCGCCCTTTAAGTGCACCTGAAATGAAATGTGCACGTTGGCCAACCAGGTTATTGCTACTGTCCCACTCGCTTTGAGTGGATATAATCCCCCCTAGATAACCTCTCACGATATGTGGCACACCACTATCACGAATTATTGGCTGAAGTTTTGTAATATCTCTTGCCTTTCTCCATCTCGGACTAACACAATAAATATCTATTTTGCCTTCCTGATTACGGTGAGTAAAATAAACTTTACCAGTTAACCACTCTGCTACCCAAATCGGCGGAGATGCAAGATTAACTCCTTTCACAATCACGCGTGATTTATCCGATTTTAGATTATGCACCACCAGCCCGTTTCCGCTTTGATAAGTAAGCCACCCACCATTAGGTGAAAAACTAGAGCTTCTACTCTGGTTGTCATTGGTAATAGTGCAGAATCTTTTTTCATCGAAAAGAAAAATATTACTGTTGTCTTTATAATCAAGTGTAAATGTCATACCCAGTTTCTTAGAATTAAATTCCGGCGCACTACATACCCCTTCTACTGGCACTACATAATCTCTTTGCCAGTTAGCATCTGTTAAATGGATCTTGCCCATTGAAACATACGCAAACCTTGTCCTCTTCAGAGGACTCTCCGACATAATAATCCTAGATAAATCTGGAAGCTGTGGAATATCCAGATCACCCACTTCTGCTTGTGGCATAAGACTTATAATTTGATCCAGAATATCTAAAGTTACTCTGTCTAGATTAAAGTCGTCTTTGCCAGACATTAATTCAGAATGATCATAGTCTAAGAAAACCCTGTGGTGTTCATCTTCCTTTATAGCTCCTGCCAATGCCGATGAAATTGGGACTAAACCATCACTAGCATGATCCCACTTTCCATTCGCCGACCAATCGGACTTTTGGATAATATCAGCCAGCAATTCGCAAAATTGACGATTGTCTTCCATGCCAGTAAAAAAGTTCTTTCCGGCCGCAAACATTACATCCAGAATATCAACATAATGTTTGATTCTACCCGTTACCCATTGTGGCAAAGGAAGGCGCGAAATCTTAATGGACCCAGCAAAGAAATATAGATTTCCTTGCGTCTGAAATGGCATCTTACGATGGAATTCCAAATGTTCGCTACCTTTACCTAAGGCATCAAATTTTGGAATAAGTAATTCTCCACTGTGCTGAAAAACTTTTTTAACAGCTCCATCACGCACTTCCTTGTGCACCAATGGAGTAGACATTATGGGGGCGCCCAAACAAATTCCTCCCTTAATTAAGTTGGGATATTTTTGAGTTAGCTCCCACAACACTAGCCCACCTTCACTGTGGCCAATAATGGCGATCTCGTTGTTGTTGAAAGATGGATTATTTCTAATCGCCTGTGCTAAATCTTCGGCAATCTTAGGAACGTTCTGACGAGGATCATATTCATACAAATAGAACTTTGCCAGATGTGAAGTAGGATTCTTGAATTTTTCTTTTCCCAGATAATCCAAGTTATCCATTTTTAAAGCAAACTTAGTTTCAGCAGATGTATACTCTATATTGCCCATGGAAGAATCTGCAAAATACAAACCATGAACAAAGATAATTACCTTTTTACTGGTTATATCTTTTTGCTGAGACCACTTTACCAACCTGCCTCCATCTGTCGGTGGCAAATCAGCAGACAAAACTACGCTTGGACTACCTAAGATAAGTAGCACCAAAATTACGTTACAGACAAATCTTAACGGCAAATGTCATCACCTACCTTTATATTTCAAAGAACTTGTTTTAACCTACTATGATAACGCCAGATCTAGCTCTTTTTCAAGCTCTGGGCTATATTTTGCCCTAGTAATAGTTTTTATCTTCCGCCACCTGCCTTTATCAAATGCTTCTAATTGCACTGCTAGGTCACCGGAGTTTTTTTCTAGTATCTGCTTGATTAGCAAAAGTCTTGCTTTATCAAAAACCATTGGCAAACGAATAATTAAACTCCCATTCTCTTCTCGCAGAGTATTGGTTGGCACCTGACTATTGTTCGCCTTGTCGGTCGAATAACTATTTGAGTTATTGTTTTGCAAATTAGTAATTGTCTCAGCTTTAGCTAAATATTCGTCTGTTACCTCAATCACCGATTCAGCAATAACCTTTGCCTCACTCCGCACAATAGTTTCGGTGCCTTCCTCATGTGTCTTATCTTTAACATTTACCTTACCATCGATGATTAAAATCTTATCCAAAGTAAAAAGAGAGCTATGAGCTTGTAAGATTTTAGGGAAAACGATTACCTCCAAACTACCTGTTAAATCTTCAAACTTAAGAAAAGCCATTGGCTCACCGTTTTTAGTATTTACTTTCTGAACTACTGAAACCATGCCGCCTAACTTAATGACTTTCCCATCAGAATCCTCATGCAAAGACGATATATCAGTAGTATTAACATTGGTCTTTTTTAATCTTGGCAGAATTTCCTTAAGCGGATGTTTTGACACAAAAGTACCAAGTAATTCTTTCTCCCAACTTAAGCGCTCCTTCTCAGTTGAACAAGTAGCTGGTTTAAGCTGAAAAATTGAAGCTGCTATTACTCCTTCCCCAAAAATACCAATTTGATTAATATCCCCTTGCTTATCTCGCGTACCCACAAACTCCAGCATCGTGTCTACGTTTTCTAAAAATTCCTTACGATCACCAAATTCTTCTAAAGCCCCCGCCTTAGAGAGAGACTCTAGTACTTTCTTGTTTAATGCTTCCTTGGGCACTCTTTTTAGAAAATCAGCAATGTCTTTGTATGGCCCGCGCTCACCTCTTTCTTCAACAATTAAATCAGATACTTTGCGACCTACATTTTTAATCACATTAAGCCCGAACCGAATATTGCCAGTTTCTTTTACTACTGCAAAATCAGTAAAACTCTCATTAACTGATGGTGGCAAAACCTTGCTACCGAATCGCTCTGATTCGGCAATATCTTTAGCCACTTTATCCAAATCATTTTGGTCCGAGGTCATAAGCGCCGCTAAAAACTCACTAGGGAAATGACGTTTTAAATATGCGGTTTGATACGCAATTAATGCATACGAAGTAGCATGAGCTTTGTTAAATCCATACTCTGCAAATGGCTCGACAAACTCAAACAGTTCCTCGGCGATCCCCTTGCTTATTCCATTGGCCACCCCTCCTTCAATGAATTTTTTCTTCTGCTCCATTAAAAGAGTGGCAATTTTCTTACCAATAGCTTTGCGCAAAATATCTGCCTCCCCTAAAGAAAAACCACACAAATCTCGGGCAATTCTAAGCACTTGCTCCTGATATACAGCAATGCCGTATGTTTCTTTTAAAATAGGTTCGAGCCTGGGATGTAAATACTCGGTTCTTTTAGTTCCATGCTTACGCTCAATGAAATCTGGGATTAGCGCCATTGGCCCAGGACGATAAAGAGCAACCATGGCAATAATGTCGGTAAAAACAGTTGGTCGTAATTCCTGTAAATTTCGCTTCATCCCCTCACTCTCAAACTGAAATACTCCTGTAGTCTCACCTCTAGCAAATAGTTCAAACACTTTAGGGTCAGTTAAAGGAATCTTGGAAATATCGATTTCTTTTTCTTTCGTTTTTCTAATTATGCGTAACGTATTTTTAATAATAGTTAGATTTTTAAGCCCCAAAAAATCTATCTTTAGTAGTCCCAACTTTTCTATTGGAAACATCGAATACTGAGTAACATACGAGATATCTCCTTTGCTCGCAACTTGTAGAGGCGTGTAATTAACTAATGGTTTATCCGCTATTACAACTCCTGCGGCATGTACTGATGTGTGCCGCACCACCCCTTCCAATCTTTTTGCTAAATCAATGAGAGAACGTACCTGTTCGTTTTGCGCATAAAGATCTTTCAACTCATCTACGGCGCTAATAGCTTCGCTTAGAGATAAGCCAAATGGAATTAATTTAGCAATTCTGTCGACTTCTGTATATGACATTCCCATCGTTCTGGCCGTATCACGCAACGATGCTCTGGCTGCCATAGTCCCAAATGTTACAATTTGTGAGACTCTATCCTTGCCATATTTTTCAACTACATAATTAATAACTTCTCCCCTACGATCGTCTGCAAAATCTATATCAAAATCTGGCATCGAGATACGCGATGGATTTAAAAATCTCTCAAAAATTAAATCGTAGTCCAACGGATTAATATCCGTGATCTTTAACACATATGACACTAAACTAGCCGCCCCGCTACCTCGACCAGGACCTACCAAAACTCCGTGAGCCTTAGCCCACCCAACTAAATCAGCCACCACCAAAAAATATGTTTCATATTGCATTTGGTGAATAACACCCAGCTCGTACTCGATCCTCTCTAACACTTCTTTAGATGGTTGATCACCAAAATACTCTTTAACGCCGCTATCAACTAGCTTCCTTAAATAATCTTTATGCCCCGTCTCACCATCCGGCAGATCAAAGCTAGGTAAAATAATTTTATCGAGCTCTAGTTCAACGTTACATTTGTCTGCAACTTTTTGAGTATTAGCAATAACCTCTGGGGTATCCGCAAAAGCTTCTGCAATAACAGACGGGTCAGTTAGATCAAAGATCTCTCCTTTCATGCTAAAACGTTTTTCATCTGCAAGCTTTGCCCCAGTTTGCACACAAAGCAACACTTCGTGAGCCTCAGCATCTTCTGGCCTAATATAATGGGAATCGGTCGATGCTATTAGTGGCACACTAAACTCTTTCGCTATTGCCTTCAAACCTATATTGGCTTTAATTTGGTCTGGTATATTTGGATGATACTGAACTTCTATATAATAATCATCTTTAAAAACTTTCTGGTGCCACTGAATAACTTCTTTGGCTTTAGTCAAATTACCCTCCACAATAGCTGTAGGTAGCTCTCCTTTCAGACAACCAGACAAGGCAATAATTCCCTCACTATGCTGCTCCAAAAACTCGTGATCAATTCTGGGTTTGTAGTAATATCCATCAATATGCGCTTTGGTGGTAATTTTCATCAAGTTAAGATATCCAGCATAATTTTTTGCTAACAAAGTTAAATGAAAATATCTATGCTTCCCTGGAATATTCTCTTTTTGCTCTAACTTACCTTCAACAATATAAACTTCGGTTCCCAAGATCGGCTTAATGCCGACCTTTTTACAGGTTTCGTAGAACTCGATGATGCCATACATTACTCCATGATCAGTTAATGCTAAAGCTTCGGCGCCTTGCTCCTTAGCTTTTGCCACTAGATCTGGGATTTTACTTAACCCGTCTAACAAACTGTAATGGCTGTGAACATGTAGATGAACAAACTTCATCCCTTAATGATTTAGAATAAGCACACTTTATTGTAACAAACTTTCGCTCTACCGATTTTTTCGTTTTTCGAAGAATAACCAACTAATAATTGCGATACCTAGCACCACTAAAACAATTAGAACCAAACCCCACACCCATTGCAGTACAAATCTGGTAAACCCAACAGCAAGCCCCACCATCCATTGCCCAGGCGCAGTGTCAGCTAAAAACCATACACCAACCAGAAACACCAGAACACTCACCAATAGATTACGCAATAACTTTGGATGCAGTTCACTAAAATAGACCAGCTCGTTTACAAATTTTTTACCATAGCCCTTGTCTTCATAGTCTTTACCTAACATATCTAGAATAGCTTGCAAATAAATAGCCGTTATATGTTTAGCTACATTTTTATCCACCAAGAAACCTGGCACTTCTACGATGTCTTCATATACTTTTCGCCCTTCCATCAAACCCTTCATATCTGAAAACATCCCCGATGCATTAGCTATTGCCTCATGAACTGTTTCACCAAAACTCACTATACCCAAAACTTCGCGAAAAAGTTTGTCTACTTCAACAATCGCCATACTACATGCTGCGTTGTTTTTCTTAGCTAAAAGACGCTCGATGCGCACCCATTCTTTCTCGACAATTATTTCCTCTTTCTCAACTTGTAGATTAGCTTCGTCTTGATCTTCCATAATTTACTTCGAAATAAAATTAATTATCTTTCTAGGCACATAATGATATTTTGAATTATCTTTGTTGATTAGATATTTACTAACAGATTCTATTGCAAGCGCCATGCTCTTTACCTTATTTTCGCTAATATCTCTACCCACGTCCAATGTGGCTCGCAACTTGCCATCGACCTGAACAGCTATAGTTACTACTGGGTCTTCAATCAGCTTGGCATCAAATTCCGGCCACTTAGAAACAAACACGCTTTTCCGGCTTCCAAGCTTATGATTAATTTCTTCGGCTAAATGCGGAGCAAAAGGTGAAACTAAAATCGCTAAAGTTTTAAAAGTTTTAAGCGTAATGCCTTTATCAGTTGCTAAATTAACGAACTCCATAAACGAGCTAACAGCAGTATTAAAATGGAGACTCTCGATATCGGATGTTACCTTCGAAATTAGCTTGTGAATAGCACGATCCGTCTCTAGTGCCTTGCTTACAATATTTAACCCCCATAACCGATTAATAAATCTTTTTGCTCCCTCGACTCCCGCCATACTCCACGGAATATATTGATCGAATGGGCCCATAAACATCTCATAAACACGAAGAGCATCTGCTCCATATCCTTCTACTATTTCATCAGGGTTAACAACGTTACCCTTCGATTTGCTCATCTTCTCTCCACCATCACCTAGCACCAAGCCTTGATGCTGGAGTTTTTTAAAGGGCTCATCAAAATTAATTAAACCGAGTTTATATAAAACTTTAGTAATAAATCTAGCAAACAGTAGATGACTGTTAGCAAACTCAGTGCCACCTATATAAACATCTACCGGCAACCAGTAATCTAGCTTCTTAAGGTCAGCCAAGCTCTTGTTATTTTCGTTATCAACATAGCGCATAAAATACCACGATGAACAGACGAAAGTATCTAGCGTATCATATTCTCTACGCACTGCTCCCAGTTTTTTATATTTAAGCGGAATCTGCTTAAATTTTTTAGAGCCCATCAATGGCGATTCACCAGTAGGATTAAACTCTACATCTTTAGGTAGCAATAGAGGAAGATCTTTTTCATCAACTAAAATTATCTTGTCATCCTTATCGTAAAAAACAGGAATAGGTGCTCCCCAATACCGCTGACGTGAAACCAACCAATCTCGTAATTTATATTTAGTAGTTAGCTTCCCTCCCACCAATTTAGTAATAGCTGATCCGCCAGCCGTAGCCACCATACCGCTAAATTTTCCGGAATTAATTAACTTTCCGTCACCAACAAAAGGTAAAGAATTTTTTTGAGCGTCGATCACCTCCACTATCGGCAACTTATATTTCCGAGCAAAATCCCAATCTCTCTCATCATGTGCTGGCACCGCCATAATTGCCCCATAGCCATAACCTCCTAAAACATAATCAGCTATCCAAATTGGGATCTCTTGGTTGGTGGCTGGATTAACAGCATAACTACCACTAAATACTCCTGTCTTATCTTTATTATTAGCCACTCTTTCTAGTTCGGTTTTTTTGTTGGCTGTTTTAATATAATCTTCAACTTTCTGCAGACATTCTGGTGCAACAATTTTAAGCACATCCTTATATTCTGGTGCTAAAACTAAATAGGTAGCCCCGAACAATGTATCTGGCCTTGTAGTAAATACCTTAATTTTTAACTTGGAATTATTAATTTTGAATTCAATGTCTGCCCCTTTAGATCTACCGATCCAGTTGCGCTGTAATTCTTTCGTACCATTCGGCCAATCTAAATCATCTAACCCGGAAAGTAATTGATCTGCCAACTCGGTGATTTTGAAAAACCATTGTCGACGTTTCTCTTGGCTTACTTGCGAGCCACATCTCTCACAACAACCATGAACCACTTGTTCGTTAGCTAAAACAGTTTTGTCTTTAGGACACCAGTTAACATATGATTCCTTGCGATAAGCCAATCCGTTTTTATATAGCAACAAAAATAGCCATTGCGTCCATCGATAATACGACGGCTCTGAAGTATTAATTACCCTTTCCCAATCGTAAGAAAAGCCGAGCATTTTAAGTTGCTCCATGAATCGCTTAGTGTTTTTCTTAATATTAACTTCCGGATGAACCCCCTTTTTAATGGCAGCATTTTCAGCAGGAAGCCCAAAAGCATCGAAACCTATTGGGTGTAACACATTGTATCCTTTGTAACGATAATAATGCGCTAATATATCACTGGCGGTGTATCCCCTAGGATGCCCAACATGCAAACCATCTCCCGATGGGTATGGGAACATATCTAAAATATATTTTTTCTTACCTTTGCGCGGCCTGGTTGCAAAGAGCTTGTGTTTCAACCAATATCTTTGCCATTTAATGTCGTTCTTTTGATGATCTAATTTTCCACCCAGACTTTTCATCTCTATTTATACCTACAATTAAACTGCTCGAAGGGCAGCTTAATTTTAACACACCCTTAATGAAGGGTAACGCTCAATTATTTAGCATGCGAGCGAGAAACTAATAGATTCTTCGCCCCCTGAATACTAAATTCTGGATTACTAATGACCCATTTATATAATATAGGGCTAAGCACTCCTGCGAGAATAATGTTTCCGCCTAAATGCCAAAGTGTAAATGGAATTTGTCCAATTAACGTCTGCATAAATGACATTTTGAAAACAACACTACTCATAATTGGACCTGTCATAAAATCGTAAGCTAAAGTAGCAACAATAGAATATGCTACGAAATTTTTGGCACTCGGTTTTCTGTTCTTTAGCCACCATGCTCCGCCTAAACCGACTAGCCCATAAGCAATAGCTGTGACCCAAGTCCAAACTCCAAACATAGTGAATGAATCGAAAATGATAATACTAATGAACCCAAACAAAAAACCACTTGCATAACCAAAGCCCTTACTAATTGGCAACAATGTGCCCATAATTGGCTCCACGTTTGGCACCCTCCAAGGTAACAGCCTAATTAACACACATACCCCCAGAGCAGTTATGTACTTCAGAAAGTTGTTTATTTTCTTCATAATATTTTTTAAATAATTAACACAGTTATAAACCAGAGCCCCATAAATGATTCGTGGTGGACCGTACCGGGATCGAACCGGTTACCTCATGCATGCCATGCATGCGCTCTACCAAGTGAGCTAACGGCCCATTTAATCAACTCTACGACAGTTACTTAAAAATAAGCTAAATCTCACCCCTTGGCAAGCAACTACATCTTTAGATTGCGAGAAACAATCCAAAGCCAGGGAATGGCTTTTTTCTTACCTTTAATGGCGTAATACACTCCGTAGACACTAATAGCAGCGAATCCTATCCACATTAGTTTATATAACCAAATCATCATAATAATAGCTTTCATATCAATAACGGCTGTTAAAAATGATCCGATTGTCCATAAGATAAACCAAACCACCACTTCGGATATAAATAAAGCAGCTCCTTGGCGAATATGAAAATTAACATATCGATCATCCTTTTTAACCACCCAGGGAACTAAAAACAAAACTGAAATATAACTAAGCGCCGCGAAGATCTTGGCGTCTAACTCTAATTCAACCTTATGATGGCTAATTTCCTTATTATCTTCTTCCATACTCTTTATTATATCCAGTAATGGTAGTTAAAGCTAAAACTAACCAAAACACTAATTTCCCCTGCTGTAGATCCCAAATGTAATGATCAGTCAGACCTAGGATTATGACACCCATCAAAGCCGAGATTACAGCTATCTTAGTAAGGGATGGTTTTGTTCTCCAGAGCTCAATTAGCCCTCTTATTAGAACAATTCCAAAGAATATTAACCCCATTATGCCTAACTCTGCTAACACTAACAAAAACATATTATGCACTGGTTGAGGGTAATCATTGTTAGTAGAAATAACATCAACTAATTCCATATTATTTGCTAAATATTGGCCAATACCCACCCCAAAAGCTTCGTTGCCAGAATAAATGTCTTTGAATTCTTCAAATTGTTGTTCGCGCTCGGTTAATGAATTTTGCTCAATCGCCTGATTAGCAGTTATTCGTGGCAGAACCGCTTGATACTGACTAACTACCAATACAGCAATCAGAACCAAGCTAATTGCCCATCCCTTTAATAAACGACCAGGATTAACTAGCTTATAACGCAAACTATACCAACTGATAATAATGCTCCCTATTACAAACACTAGCCAAGCAGTACGAGAAAAGCTTAAAAATAAACCAGTCATTCCCAACAAAAAACTTACCCATAACCAATAATTGTTTTTACGTAATAATTCTGTTTTTAATAGCAGTAGACCAACTGCTAAATATCCCCCTAATACATTGGCGTGAGGTGTTAACCCGTGGGCCCTCAGCTGTCTAATGCCATTTTTTATCACCACTGGGATCCCTCTATCAATAGGGTCTAACACCGACTCATCTAGCAGTTTAAGCCCCAAAGAATGGTTTGAAAAATATTGCCCTATGGCGATGCCCCCTTGTAAAAAAATTCCAATCGATAGAGGCATAACTATATCTGTTACGCTTCTCACTCGATTTATTAGGTAAAAATAAAATAAACCAAACAGGGTAATTTTACTCGCCGCCCACACCCCTATTATTGGATTAATTAAAACACCTGTTAATTTTGTTAAACATAATGTTACCCATATCCATCCAATGAAACTTACTACAGACCAAAAGATTAACCTCTGTCCTAGAATTAATTTTTGACGCCTGAGAAGCATCAACACAATCCAAACGATCAACAAGCTCGCAACTAAAATATCCGTTAGGTAAAGAGAGATCGACAAATATTCAATAAAAATATCAGATCGGAAAATTGGCATTAACACCACCCGCATTTGCCAAGGCAACACTATTAACACTAACCACAACAACGCTCTCTCAATTTTTCCCCACCAATCTACCATACTTTTGTTTTTACTTCTTCAAATTCATGCAACATCCGTTCAATTTCTTCTTTAATCTGAGCTCGACGATCGTTAAAATGTAATTTAATTATGTCATCACTCATTATAATACTAGGATTAACTCCTAAGCGTTCATTTGTACGCAGAATAATTTTTTCTTGCGTGCGTTTTAACCATCCTTCTAATTTATCGCCTATTTTCCCGACCAAAACTCTCTCACATAACATCTTAAAGAATGAGCTCTTAATAGGCACTAACGGTTGCTGGTTTGGGCTTCGCCAGGCAATCGGCAGATTATGTTTATTCCAATTGTTATCTGTCCAAAATTTTCCGACAACATTGTCCGACCAGATCGAGACTAAGTCCGCTAACCAAAAAGAAAAGTAATAATCGTTATCTATTAGCAAAGGTTGCAAATCGATAGCTGTCTCGCTCACAAAAAACTCCGGACTAAATTTAGCTCGCCTATTAGTGCTTTGCACTCTCAGATTAAATAAGTTGAACCACACTAATAAAAACGCTCGCATAGTCCAAAGCCGTTTGGACTTTCCAATCAAGAACAGGTCTATATCGCTACTATTATTTATTGCCCCGAACGCTAAAGTGTTAGACACAAATACCTGTGAAAGAAATGGGACATTCGAAAAAATCCACCTCCATCTTTTTACTTTACACCAAAACTCTTGGGCTAACTTGGTGCGCTCTAACAACGAACCGTCTTTGCCCAACCAAACCCTACCCGCTTGATAGTTTAATCTAGGCACAGATTCAATTACCTTCTCAATTTGGCTCTCTGAAAGTTCGGCTTGCCATAGATATCTCCGTAGCTCTCTAATGCTAAGCGCCCAATCATAGTGCTTGAAGAAGATTATCGGCACCAGTACGGCCTTTTTATTATTATCCATAGATGCTATTTCACTTACATTATATAGTACCTCTCTCTTACTAAGACCACCAATTTGTGCTAGTTTTAAGTTGTATGAAAAAAGTATCATTTAGCGGTATTCAACCTAGCGGCACCTTACACATAGGTAACTACCTTGGTGCTATTACGCAATGGGTTGAGAGCCAAGAAAAATATACTAATCTCTTTTGTATAGTCGACTTGCATGCTATCACCCTGCCGCAACCCCCTAAAGAGCTAAAGAAAAACGTTTACCTAACTGCCGCCACCTACTTAGCGGCTGGCATCGACCCCAGAAAATCGATTATTTTTATTCAGTCACAAGTACCAGCTCATAGCGAGCTGGCTTGGATTCTAACTACCATCTCCAAGATGGGTGAGCTTAATAGAATGACCCAATTTAAAGATAAATCCGGGTCTAATCAAAAAGACAGCATCCCCGTTGGCCTATTCACTTATCCCACTCTTATGGCAGCGGATATTTTGCTGTATCAGACTAATGTGGTTCCTGTTGGCGAAGACCAAAAACAACATGTTGAACTAGCTAGAGATTTAGCCCAGAGATTTAATCATCAATTTGGCAAAACCTTTATAGTGCCCGAACCTGTAATTAGAAAATCTGG
>Ga0180007_10001324_pt1 | contig 34583 bp, 24 predicted proteins | sample MM_PC_MetaG_FD_121122 | JGI IMG/M metagenome (GOLD analysis project Ga0180007, IMG submission 121122) | Groundwater microbial communities from the Aspo Hard Rock Laboratory (HRL) deep subsurface site, Sweden - MM_PC_MetaG | ecosystem: Environmental > Aquatic > Deep subsurface > Groundwater... | reverse complement strand
TATAAAATTGTATTACTCTGGCTGTCCTGAACAAAGACGGTATTCGCTCCCTTCATGGTTTTGCCCCTTGCACCACACCAGACTTTTTCCATCTCGGACTCTTCACCGAAATGTGGAATCGAAGGGGGTGATAGGGGACATACAAATAATTCTTTCGCTTTGATACCCAAAAAACTGGCGTTGTCCCCCCCCCTTAATGTGCCCACAATAAAAGCGAATATTACAACGAAGTAAGTCTTTCGCAAGTCCAGGATTTTATAATTTTGTCAGGGCTTTTCGCATCAAATTCTCTGCGATGGTTTTTTGTCCAGCTTCGCTGGCACCTGGCACCATTATAGTGATGATCAGGTAGTTGGAATCCTTGAAGGTGTTGAGTTCGATCATGCCGTAGCCTGGACTTGAAAAAAAAGAGTGGTCACCGACGCCAGGAGTTTTCAATACAGGAATCTTCTTTTTTTTGAGCTCTGCTTCTACCTTGTCGGCTGTTTCTTCGGCACGGACCGTCTTGGCCATAATACTGAACACGCCATCGGAACCGATCACATATCGACAAGGAATGCCAACCGCATTGGCGTTGGGATTCGTTACTTCTGTTACTTCCTGGCCGGTAGCCGCCTGGATTTCGGCGTTGGTCAAAAGGGCGCATGTATCGATTTCTCCGGCACCCTGGACAATGGATATGCTGGTTAAACATAAAAGAATGGCCATGATCATTTGAACTGTATTTGTCAAATAGATGGGCTGGTTCATTTTTGTCTCCTTTTGTTTATGGATGGCATTAGATGGATAAAAATACTGAATACATGTGTAGACAGGTGTGTCAAGTGGAATTCAAATATTAGGGCTGGTAACCGCAGGTTGACCGTCTGATAGTCAAGGATTTGTCTTTTTAAAATATGCTGTTTTTTTATACGTAAACATTTGTTTTTAAATGTTAAAAATATCATATAAGAAATTTTTTGCGATGGATAGGGTGTGGATGTATGTCCAGTGACATAATATTCTTACAAGCACAGAGAAATAATTGAGACACCAATGCTCTCTATCTTTGCCAAAAGGGCTACCGCCAAATATTATTTGACGATACTCAGGTAATGCCGTAAATATCAAGACATGTATATTTAGAATATTTGGAGGTCAATTTATTTGTTGAATACTCCTGGGATGCGCGAATCCATGGGAGAAGGCATATCTACACCCATAGATGAGTGTGCGGATGACTCATTTCGAATAGATACTTGAACGAACAAATTTCATGCAGGACCAATTTGGAAAAGTAAAAGAGGGGATTATGAGACTATACCGAATTATCCATCTGAGTGTATTGATTTTGATCTTTTCAGTATCCTTTGCGATAGCATCCTTTGAAATACCCGCCTATGTTTACACCATAGACCAGTTAAACGTGGCCCAGGAAAAAGCGAGAATTTACGACAGCCAGATCGTTTTTCTTTACTCAAACAAAGACACAAAATGTCCTCTTGCCACCAACGCAAGCAAAAATATTTTGGGGCAATTCAGGGATAATGCCGTCATCGTTTATATTTGCTCAGAGGATTGGGCAAAGGTCCCCCAGATTGTCAGGAAAGCCATCAAGTCCCCACAGGCAGGCAGGTTCATCCCCAAAACGATTGTGGTCAATTCAGATATAACCCAGGTGGTCTCTATTATTCCCTATAAAAGGCCCTGAATAAGTAACCTGTTAATTTAATTTGAAAAATGCCTGTTATTTATTCAGACGGCGAAAAAGGAATATTTCCGAAACCGGGTTGAGGATGCAGTTAAAAGAAAAATTTTAGGGCAGAATCATTGAAATGGACCGTTTATTGGACGTCAATACGACCGATCTCCCCTTCAAATTCTTTCAGGGCCGATTCGATGGGAATGGCAAGGCCCAGGCCTTCGAATTTGTAAGTGATCATCTTCATCGTGTTGATACCAATGACCTGACCATCTTTATTAATCAAGGGGCCGCCGCTGTTCCCTGGGTAAATTTGGGCGTCTGTTTTAACATAACCGTCTGAAAATCCGGAAATGACGCCTGAACATACCGAATCCCTGAAATCAATGGGACTTCCAATGGCATAGACCGGCTGTCCTTGTCGGCCATTTCTGGAATGAGCCGCTTTGATGAAAGGGGTTTTATACCCGTCCAGTTTTAGAAGGGCCAGATCGTGGGTTTTACTTACCCGGACCAGGTTCGCGTTCAGTTCGGAATTGTCTTTCAGGATGATCGTGAAGTTTTTTTTAAGCCCTGCCATGTTGGACCGCCATTTATAATCGCTTTTCCCGTCCATGTATTCATTTTTCCGGGTTTTGAAATCTTTTTTGTCTCTATCCAGATATTTTTTATTTGTCTGGTACCGTTTAAGTTCTCGCGCGTAGATATGTTCCATTTGACGTTTCCGGGCAGTGTTGCCTTCTTTATCGATATCCTTTTTCATGCTGTCCAGGTTATTTTTCATATCTTTCAGCTCGTTTTCACGATCCCGGAAGTAATCGGTTGCATCTTCAATGCGTTCATCAACTTCAGTGAAGTATGCTTCGGCCTGCTGATTCTGAGCCTCATCGCCACGAATGACGTGCCTGTTTGTGATGATATACCCATCTGCTGAGATGAAAAAGCCTGAGCCTTTTCCAACCGCGCTAATGACGGTTACAGTGCCCATGGATGCTTTTTCAATAGCGGACTGAGGTTTGAATCGATCAGATAATTTCTGGCAGAGATCCCTTCCGGTGACAGAAGAATCAACAGCCCCGCTCATTTTTTCAAGATCGTCTGAGAAGTCAGAAGGCGTGTCCGTATAAAACCAGTTGCCATTTTCGTCCTGGTATTTGTAGATTTCGCCATGGGAGACGTCATACATGCACAGTAATGTGATGAAGAAACAAAGAGCACTTAAAATCGCAGGTTTCATTTAAGAATGCCTCCAATCAGATTAAAAGATGGCGCTCCCTTTCTTCATCGTGAAAATCATCAGGAATCTTACCGGAATATCAGGGTTGCCATCACGTCATCATGTTATCAAGGGCTGCTTCAATTTCCTGAAGTACTGTATTCTGACTGTTTTCCCTGAATTTTTCAAGGGCATTCTTTGCCTTTTCCCCGGAAAGCCTGCCAAGTGCCCAGGCAATCATGCCTTTTACCCGGTCATCTTCCGATTTTTCAAACGCCTGAATAAGATCGCCTGCATATTGGGGATCATTGGTGTTGCCCATGGCTCTTGCCACATTCATTTTCCATCGCCAGATGTCATTTTCAGACATGTAAAACATATGGGGCCAGATATTTTTTTTAAAATAGGGTGTATCCATGTGAAGCAGGGACGAAAGATCGAAATGACTGGCCTTTCCCATGACCTTCTGATTCATCGGAAAATCGTTTGCGAGCCATGGCAGATTTCTGGGGCATACATTCTGGCACCGGTCACACCCGTACACATAAAGTCCCATGGGTTCGCGCATCTCCAAAGGAGTGATGCCATCGCCAAAGTAGGATAGGTACGATATGCATTTTCTGGGGTCAATGGTGCCGTTTCCCTTTAATGCTTTTGTGGGACAAGCCGCGATGCAGGCGTTCCTGCACCAGTCCGGGCATCCCATTTTAACGCTTGGGATATCTGCTTCGAATGCCTGATCGATCACAAATGCGATGGGGAGCACCCATGAGCCTTTTCTTGCCACTTTGTTTGAATAGAAAAGACAGTTCTTGCCAAACGTGCCCATGCCCGCGCGGGCGGCAGCCACCCTGTGGGGCAGATTAAAAGGCACCTTGGAATTGATGCCATTATCCCTCAGATAGCTTCTGAACGCTTTTATTCTCTGTGCCAGACCGTTTTTGGTCACCCGGTCATCATCCAGATAACATCTGCCAAAATGGCTTTCCATAAGCTTGGGATAAGACTCACGGAAGTATACTTCCATGACAACGATGATGGTTTTGGCTTCCGGCAAGATTGTCTTTGGGTCTGTGCCGCTTAAAAGGCTTAAACCAACCGTTTCCGCCCATGCATATTCTTCCTTTCTTTCCTCCAGCACTTTTTTATGATCGAAAAAAGGGGCTGCTGTGGTGAATCCCGTATCTTCAAAACCGCATTTTTTTGCTTCACGAATAATGTCCTGTTTGGATATCATGGTCTTTTTCCTTTAGGGTTGAATCATGATTTTAATATCTTCCGATGGGCCTTTTGTCATGGTTTCAAACATTTCAGGCACTTCATCAAGGGCAATCACCCTGGTGATCAGTTTTTCAATCTGAAGCCTTTTTTTAGCCAGAAAATCAATAGCTGCATCAAATTCTTGCGGATGATAAGCAAACGCCCCATGACATTCAAGCTCTTTTATTGTCATCAGCAGGGTGGGGACTTTCTGCAGTTTGAAATTGATTCCTGCTATCACAAGCCTCCCTTTGGATTTAAGCGCGGAAACAGCCGTAAGAAGACCAGCGTCATTTGCCGAGGTCTCCATGGCAACATCAAAACCGCCTTTGGAAAATTTTTTAAGTATGCGTGAAAGGTCCGGATCTCCTGCATCAAACACCTCGTCCACATCACCTGTTTCACTGGCAAAGGTTTTTCGGAACGGATCCACTTCGGTAAGAACGATAGATGACGCACCGTTTATGCGTGCCCAGGCTGCACACAGAAGACCTATGGGACCACCGCCCGTGATAAGCACACGGTTCCCCACGCCGATATTCGCTTTCCTCACCGCATGAAGCGCCACTGCCGCAGGCTCAATGAGAATGGCTTCTTTGTCGGACAGGGTGTCCGGAAGTTTCCGTACCATGTCCGGCCGTATCTTTATGTACTCCGCAAAAGCCCCCTGGCTGCTGTTTCCGGGAACAGGCCGTTTCATTCCCTGAAGGCAGATATGGGATAATCCGTTTGTGCAGGTATCGCATGTGCCGCAGGGGTTTAAGGGGAGGGCCGTTATCCGGTCGCCAACGGAAATATCAGTCCTGCTCCCCGGATCTTCTACCGTACCAAAGAATTCGTGGCCCATGATGAGTCCCGGCAGGCTGTCCATGCCCACGCCGATATCATAGTAATGGATATCTGATCCGCAGATGCCGCAGGCGGATATTTTCATGAGAACCTGTTCGCCATCCTTCTCCGGTGTTTCGACATCCGCCATTTCAAGTTTCCGGGGGCCTGTCAGTTTTATTGCGCGCATATATCTTCCTTCTGTTTTTTCTCCACCCGGCATAAAAGTGCCTTGATCGGCACAGATGCGGTGACCGGGCAAAGGGGTTCGTCATTGGTGATCATGTTGATATTGATTTTTTTCCATCCTTCATCCACGCCGTACCAGTATCCATGAGGGGCATGAACGACTTTAGGATGAACATCCGCAAAATACGTGACCTTGATATCCACTTGCCCTCTCGGGGTAACCAGATTCACCCATTCGCCATCTTCCAGATCAAGAAATTTTGCCGTATCCGGATGTATCTGCAAGAGAGGATCAGGAGAGCGTTTTTTAAGCGAGGGAATGTTCCGGTGCGAGGAATGGTAGTAGACGATGTTTCTTCCCCCGGTGGTGAGTACCAGGGGAAATTCTTTCAACAGTTCAGGGCTGCTAAAAGGGCTTTCTGCAGGCTCCCGAAATACAGGGAGAGGAGAAATGCCCATCGTAGTCAGGTATTCGGCATAGAGTTCCACTTTGCCCGATGGGGTTTTGAATTTGCCTTTCTTTTCATGAATGTTGTATTCAAGGGGAAGAGAATAGCGCCCCACGTCCTTAAATTGACTGAACGTCATGCCGATGGGCTCCAGTCGATGATTCAGTGCCTCCTCAATGGAATTGAAATATCCATCCAGTTTCATTTTTTGGGCAAGATCGATCATGATCTGTTTTTCATCCCGGCATTCAGGCACGGGATCGACCACCTTGTTTTGGGCGAAGACATGGTTTTTCATGAGAAGGTCTTCCACGTCATCCCTTTCTGACCAGTGTGCGGGGGGAAGAATGACGTCTGCAAGCTCTGTGGTCGGTGTATGAAAGTAATCGACGGCAAAAAAGAAGTCGACGGTTTGAAGGACCTTTCTTACCCGTTTTGAATTCGGATAGGCACAGACGCTGTTGTTTGCAAAAAGGCCCAGTGCTTTTACCGGATAAGGTTTTCCATCCGTAATAGCCGGCCATACTGTTTGCGGGGCACAGGGAATGGGAATGAACTCAAGAAGCGGATAGGTGTCGAGCCCGAGTTTTTTTTTGGCCACGTCTTTCGGCAGCGTATTTGACGGGCTGTAGTCAGGGCCGTAGCAGTTTCTTTTTCGTGTCGGTGGTGTGCATTGCAGATTTCCGCCTTTGGAACCCAGGTTTCCTGTAATGGCACTCAAAATGGTCAGGGCTCGTGACAAATCAAAGGCATCGTTGGCCTGGCAGACGCCTCCCATGCCGGGGCCCACGCATGCGGTTTTGCTTTTCGCAAAACATATGGCTGCCTGTTTTATTTTTTCCGCAGGAATCCAGGTGATTTTTTCGCAGGCTTCAGGGGTGAAGGTGGAAGCGTGTTCTTTTAATCTGTCGAACCCGGTGGTCCATGTATCGACAAATGATTTGTCATACAGGTTGTTTTCGATGATCACATGGATAAAGGATAGCGCCAGGGCCACATCGGTTCCGGGTCTGATTTGAAGCCAGTGATCGGCTTTTCGGGCGTAATTGGTACCTCTGGGATCGATCACGATGAGTTTGGCGCCTTTCTTCAGGCCGGTGTTTATATCATGGAGATACAGGCCGGGCCATGAAGCCTCGGGGTTGTGGGCCCAGAGGAGAATGCATTTAGTTTCCGCATAGTCCGGGTCAACAATCGTGAAACCGCACGTGGCCGCACTTCCCACCACAATCGGCCCGCCGCTCATGTTGGAAGGCGCCATGAAATTGGGAGAGCCGAAGACCGAAAGAAACCGGTTTAAATAAGGGGCCATTCCCCGGGTGGTGCCGGAACCAAATACTACGGATTCCGCACCCCATTTTTCCCGGCTTTCAAGGAGCCGGGTGCTGATGATATCAAGTGCCTTATCCCATGAGACGGGTTCAAATGGACCGCTTTTTTTACCGTTAATTCTTGCAAGGGGTTGGGTGATCCGGTCCGGATGGTAAATAATTTCCATGCATGCCCGTCCCTTGGGACAGGTATAGCCATGGCTGAAGGGATGATCCTTGTCGCCTTTGATGCCTTCGATTTTACCATCTTTCACATCGATCAGCACACCGCATCTGGAATGACATTCAAAACAGATGCTTTTAATTGTTTTAACGTTCATTTTTTACCTCCGACCGGGTTTATTGTTTCAACAATAATCAATTATTGTTGAAACAATGTCAAACAATTATTTTGGTTTTTAATTTGATTCTTTCCGGCCATACTGATAAGGTCCACAGAAGACAGCGCATGCTCACAAACTTAGGAAGTGCAGGATAAAGGTATTGAAAAAATGGCAGAAGAAAAAAATCAGTCTGTGCAATATATCATAAACCACCTGTTGCAGCAATTATATCTGAACAAGATCGTTCCTGGCGAAAAACTGCCACCGTTTCGAAACCACGCAAAGGAATTGGGCGTTGATCCGTCATCCTTGCGAACCGCTCTAAAACAGATGGAATCCATGAATCTTCTTGAGATTAAAAGAAGCGACGGTGCCTATGTGAATGATTTCATGAAACATGCGGGCATTGATTTTCTAAGTCAGCTGTTTGCCATCTCCGAATCAGAAGACCCGGATCATGTGGTTGATGAATATCTTGTGGATGAGGTGTTTGCCTTCTGGAATATGGTTTTTCCGGAAATCATGTTTGTGGCCAGCAATCATTTTTCCGCCCTTGACATGAAAAAAATAATTGAGATCCTGGATAATCAGTTGGCACACGTGGATGATATTGAAATGTTGACAGAACTCGATATCGTTATGCAGGACATCGTAGGCGAGCTTTCCCATAACATGGTGGTGACCCTTTTGTTTAATTCCCTGAAAGCCATTCGCTACCGGATAACGGCCGTGTTTTACAGGGAGCTTGACCGGGAGAGCCGGATTCAGTTTTTGCAGATGAAAAAAAAGGGCCTGTGCCGTCAGATGAGCGGGAATCTGGATCTCAAATGGTCGTCAGAAGAGCACCGGAAGGCCCTTGAAACCTACCGCCAGAAAATTCGTCAATCCATGCTGGGGAAGGTGTTTCAGAAAGACATTGCCTGATCAGAAGTGAAAAGCGCAGCCAAATGACAAGTTGAATTGTCAACCAAAGGATTCCAATTGACTTTCCATCCTGTTGTCGAATATACTCCGCCTATTGCATTGATCCGCCCCATGTGTACCTTTGTTAATAAGGAAACCAACAGAAACAGCAAACGCATTCTTGATCATGCCCAAAAATTGTCGGAGATTTCCAGCCAACTGAATCTGATCATTCAGCGGTTTACTTTTTAATTCGATTTGTTGCCCATAATGTAACGCCCCCGGATCATGATCCGGTTTTATTCGGGTTTGATGCTGCTGCCCGTTTGATCTGGCAGCTGTTTCAACCGGGGGGCCTTATTTAATAAAAAATGAGAATTTTTATTTTTTTTGAGTTCCTTGATCTAAGTCAAGGAAAAACCATTCAAAAGGGGGTAAACCTTAATCAAACTTGAGGATTTGGCCAAAATGAAAATTTGCAGCATATAATCATTAACCCGAAAAATAAAAAAGGAGATCATCATGTTTTGTTATCAATGTGAACAAACGTCAAAAGGACAAGGTTGCGATAAAATAGGCGTATGCGGAAAAACCCCGGATGTCGCAGCTCTTCAGGATCTGTTGATTCATTCACTGAAAGGGTTGTCCCTGTATGCGGTTGAAGGTCGGAAAGTCGGCGTAAATGATAAAGACGTCAACCGGTTTACCTGCGAAGCGGTTTTTTCAACCCTTACAAATGTCAATTTCGATCCGACAAGATTCGTGAAACTGCTTGAAGCCTGCGAAGCAAAGAAAAATGCACTGAAGGAAAAAATCAAGGCAAAAGGCGGCAAGGCCGATTTCCCGGAAGGCCCGGATTGTTCGGTTAAAGGAAAAAGTGTGGATGCACTTGTTGCCGCCGGCGAAAAAGTGGGAATCAACTCAGATCCGTCTGAAAACGAAGATATCAAATCGCTTCGCCAGTTGATTATTTACGGGATTAAAGGCCTGGCAGCCTATGCGGATCATGCGGCTATTCTGGGACAGGAAGATGACAGCGTCTACCAGTATATTCATGAGGGGTTGGCAGCAACCCTGAATCCGAAGTTGAGCGTCGATGGCCTTGTCGGTCTGGCATTGAAATGTGGTGAAGTGAACCTGAAGGCCATGGAACTTCTGGATACGGCCAATACCGGGACATACGGTCACCCTGTGCCGACACCGGTTCCCCTGGGTGTGAAAAAAGGAAAGGCCATTCTGGTTTCCGGTCATGATTTGAAGGATCTGGAAGAAATTCTGAAACAGAGTGACGGCAAAGGCATCACTGTCTATACCCACGGTGAAATGCTGCCTTGCCACGGATATCCGGGACTCAAGAAATACAAGCATTTTTACGGCCATTATGGCACAGCCTGGCAGAATCAGGCCAAGGAATTTGACGCATTCCCCGGTGCGATTCTCATGACCACCAACTGTATTCAGAAACCCAAAGAAACCTATAAAGACCATATCTTCACCACAGGCCTTGTGGGATGGCCCGGAGTCAACCATATTGCCGGAAAGGATTTTTCAAAGGTTATTGAAAAAGCACTCTCCCTTCCCGGGTTTCCGGAAGACAAAGCCGGTAAATCGGTGTTGACCGGTTTTGCCAGAAATGCGGTATTGGGCGTGGCAGACAAGATTATAGCTGCAGTCAAAGGAAAAGCCCTTCGCCATTTCTTCCTGGTTGCCGGTTGTGACGGTGCCAAACCCGGCCGAAATTACTACACCGAGTTTGTGGAGAAAGTGCCCAAAGACTGTGTGGTTTTGACCCTTGCGTGCGGCAAATTCCGTTTCTTTGACAAAGATCTGGGAGATATCGGTGGCATTCCGCGACTTCTTGATATCGGCCAGTGTAACGATGCGCACTCTGCGATTCAGATTGCAGTTGCCCTTGCCAATGCATTTGAGTGCGGCGTGAACGATCTGCCGCTTTCCATGGTGCTTTCATGGTACGAACAGAAGGCATGCGTCATTCTTCTGTCACTTCTGCATCTGGGGATTAAAGATATCCGTCTTGGGCCCTCACTTCCGGCCTTTATCTCACCCAATGTGTTGAACGTGCTGGTTGAAAATTTCGCCATTAAACCGATTTCAACACCAGATGAAGATTTGAAGGCAATTTTGGGATAAGTAAATACAGGTGGCAGGAATTTTAAAAAACCTGCCACCTGTTGTTAAAAAGAAACAGGAGGCCATATTATGAAATGCCCGGGACAAGACAGCAGATACTGGTTACAGAGTTCGATATTTGAATCCATATGTCCGAAATGCGGGGCAACCGTTGAATTTTTCAAGGATGATCCTGCAAGAAAGTGCAGCAAGTGTGGGCACAGATTCCTGAATCCGAAGATGGATTTCGGATGTGCATCCTACTGCGAACATGCAGAGGCATGCATCGGGAGCCTCCCCCCTGAGCTGATTGCCCAGAAGCATGACCTATTAAAGGACCGGGTGGCCATTGAAATGAAAAGGTATTTTAAATCTGATTTCAGAAGAATCAGCCATGCCATGAGGGTTGCCCGGTATGCCGAGGCCATTGGAAAAGAAGAGGGCGGAAATTTATCGGTCGTGCTGTCCGCTGCCTATCTGCATGACATCGGGATTCATGAAGCGGAAAAAAAATACAACAGCACGGCAGCGGAATATCAGGAACAGGAAGGGCCGCTTATTGCCCGGTCCATTCTTGAAAAATTAGGTGCGCCCGGTGAGATGATCGAGGAGATTTGTGATATCGTGGGGCACCATCATCATCCGCGAGAAGAAGACACCGTCAATTTCAAGGCAGTCTATGACGCGGATCTGATCGCGAATATCGAAGACAATCACAAGGATTCTCCCATAGATGGGGAGAAACTTGAAAAAATAATAAAGAAGTCATTTTTAACTGTATCCGGCGGCAACACAGCACGAGAAGCCCTTTTAAAGAGCGGGAAATAATTCAACGGCGGTAAGAGAGGTCACACATGAAAGTTAAACGGAAGATAATAAAAATAGATGAAGAATTGTGCACAGGTTGCGGTGAATGCGTTATCGCATGCGCAGAAGGTGCAATAGCGATAATTGATGGAAAGGCGAAAGTCATATCCGATAATCTGTGCGATGGTCTGGGCGCCTGCCTGGGTGAGTGTCCGGAAGGGGCGCTTGAAATCATCGAGCGTGAGGCAGATGAGTTTGATGAAACGGCTGTTGAAGTGCATCTTGAGGCACAGAAAAAAAATGAAGAAGACGCTCCCAAAATGGCTTGCGGATGCTCGTCTACCCATATTCAGAGCTTTGCGCCACAATCTCCCTGCCAGAAAGCCAATCAGCCGGCGGCCATTGAGAGCGGCAAATCGGAACTCCGCCATTGGCCGGTCCAGATCAAACTCGTGCCCGCAACTGCCCCTTTTTTGAAAGGTGCCGAACTCCTGGTGGCAGCGGATTGTGTGCCTGTGGCATATCCATCCTTTCACACAGACTTTCTGAAAGGAAAGGCCATTATGATGGGATGCCCCAAGTTTGATGGTGCCGAAGAGTACATCCAGAAATTTACAGACGTATTTACTACGGCTGATATTAAAAAAATTACCTGTGCAATCATGGAAGTTCCCTGTTGTTCAGGCATGAAAACCATTATTTTGAAGGCTTTGGAAAAGTCAGGAAAAAACATTCCGGTTGAATTTGTCACCATTGGCGCACAAGGGGGCATCAAGTAGTCATGGAATGGGAGAAAGAGGCTGAAAAAGCCGTTAAACAGGTTCCTTTTTTTGTGAGAAAGAAAGTCAAAAGCCGGGTGGAGGAAGAGGCTCAAAAAGAAGGCAAGAACCGGATCACCCTAAAAGAGGTCGAGGCCACCCGGAAACGGTTTCTCTCCAACATGGATTCGGAAATAAAGGGGTATCAGCTGGATGCCTGTTTCGGACCCGGCGGATGCCCCAACCGGACCCTTGAAAGTGAACGGTTGACTGAAAAACTGGAAATGGTTTTAAAGGAGGCGGATATTGCCGGTTTTTTGAGGACGCAGGTAAAAGGCCCCTTAAAATATCACCATGAATTCCGGGTGACGGTATCGGAATGCCCCAATGCCTGCTCCCAGCCCCAGATCAAGGATGTGGGGATTATCGGTGCCAGACGTCCGTTTGTGACGGAGAATGACTGCACGTTTTGCGAAGCATGTACGGCGTGTTGTGATGAAAGCGCCATTGACCTTCAGGATGACGGTCCTGTCCTTTTGATGGATCGATGCGTCATGTGCGGCAAGTGCATTGACGCATGCCCGGAAAAGGTGATCGGGGAACAGGAGAAGGGGTATCGGATTCAACTGGGCGGTAAACTGGGAAGGCATCCCATGCTTGCCAGGGAACTTGGACGGTTGTTCAGCCAAGCGGAGACGGTCGATATGGTCAGAAAATGCTTGCAATACTACAAGGAAAAAAGTACAGGCGGAAAACGGTTTGCCGAAATACTGGCTGAAAATGACGATGAGTTTATCCGATTACTGAAAGGTTAAATGACGAAAGAAGAAAATAAAGGCGATATCCGATGGCCGCCCCTTTTTTCCGGTACGCTTGTTAAACGATACAAGCGGTTTCTTGCGGATATCCTCCTCGATAATGGTGACGCCGTCACCGCCCATTGCCCCAATTCGGGTTCCATGAAATCGTGTTCGCTTCCCGGCCAGAAGGTCTATGCGTCTTTTCACGATAATCCCAAACGAAAACTGAAATATACCTGGGAACTGATTGAGATGCCCACATCTCTTGTGGGCGTGAATACGAACATCCCCAACAGGCTTGTCAAAACCGCCATTGAGAACAGCAAAATAAAACAACTGAAAGGGTATGACACGATCACACCCGAAGTGAAAGTGAACACCCATTCCCGCCTTGATCTGTATCTTCAGAAGAAAAACGGTTCGTCCTGTTATGTTGAGGTCAAAAACTGCACGCTGATCGAAGATGGCCGGGCCTCTTTTCCGGATGCGGTTACAACAAGAGGGTTTAAACATCTGGTGGAACTTCAGATGCTCGTGAAGGCCGGTCACCGGTCTGTCATGTTTTTTCTGATCCAGCGGATGGATGCCCGTGAATTCAGTCCGGCCGACCACATCGATCCCGATTACGGGCGTGAGCTTCGAAAGGCCCATAAAAAGGGCGTTGAAATTTGTGTGTATGATGTGGATATCAACCTGAAACGGATCGCCATCCAAGGGGAAGTTCCTTTTTCTCTGTAATCGGCCAATCTGTCAACCGGATATTTTTATTGACAATTTCCTGCCACATTGTGGTATAAGTGGCATGCTTTTATTTAAAGGCTTCAGGATGAAGAATCGTGTCGCCATTGAAGGCAATGGATCGGTAATGGTTTATAATTTATCCCATCTTATAAAAAAAGGTTGGGCGAAGACATCTGGAGTTCACAGACACATGGGCAAAAAAAGTTTCAAAGTCAAAAAAACCTATCAGGAAATCAACAGCAGAATAAAAGCCGGACAGGCAGTCGTCGTCACTGCTGAAGAAATGATTGATATCGTAAAAGATGAAGGGCCGGTTGAAGCTGCCCATCAGGTGGATGTGGTTACCACAGGCACGTTTGCCCCCATGTGTTCGTCAGGTGCATTTATCAACTTCGGTCATTCCCAGCCAGGCATCAAGGCTGCAAAAGTCTGGATCAATAATGTACCGGCCTACACGGGTATTGCCGCCGTAGATTGCTATGTCGGGGCCACGGAACCGTGCGATGATGACCCCTTGAACAAGGTATGGCCCGGTGATTTCAATTATGGCGGCGGTCATGTGATTGAAGATCTGGTGGCAGGGAAAAAGGTCTACCTGAAAGCCACGGCTTACGGCACGTCCTGCTATCCGTCCAAAGAAACTGAAAAACAACTCGATCTTGCCTCGCTTCCCCAGGCAACACTTTGCAATCCCCGGAACGGGTATCAGAATTATAATTGTGCCGTGAACATGACCAAAAAAACCGTCTACACCTATATGGGCACCTTAAAGCCAAAAGCCGGAAATGCAAACTACTGCAGTGCCGGGCAATTGAGCCCGCTTTTCAACGACCCTTATTATAAAACCATCGGCCTGGGTACGCGTATATTCCTGGGCGGCGGTGTGGGATATGTGACCTGGCACGGTACCCAGCATAAACCCCATGCCGAGAGAACTGAAAAGGGCATCCCCCTGACACCTGCGGGTACACTCTGGGTCATGGGTGATTTAAAACAAATGTCATCCAGATGGCTTGTGGGCATGAGCATTCAGGGCTACGGGTGCAGCCTGGCCGTCGGCCTTGGCATTCCCATTCCCATTTTAAATGAAGACATGGCCATGCACACGGGAATCTCTGATGAAGATATATTCACCCAGATCATCGACTATGGCGAAGACTACCCCAATGGCATATCAAAAAGCCTGGGTCAGGTGAGCTATGCTGAATTGAAAAGCGGCACCATCAGACTCGATGGAAAAGACATCCCAACCGTCCCTTTATCCAGCATGGTCCGTGCAAGGGAAATTGCAGATACCTTAAAGGAATGGATCCAGAGTGGGAAATTTACCCTGGGTGAGCCCCAGTTTACCTTGCCGTCGGTTTGATTATAATGCCTCCATTACGTATTTGTTACCAGACCATTGAGTTCGGGGACGTGGACATTCATGTCCGGACCTTGCGAGACCGACAGCAATTTCTGGATGTGGATGGTGTTGCCGAAAAACTGGGCATATCCTCGGCCGCATGGCCCATATTTGGGGTTATCTGGGATTCGGGCGAGGTTTTGGCCCATCTCATGATCGATTATGATGTTGCAGGTAAGCGGATCCTGGAGTTGGGTTGTGGAATCGGATTGGCGAGCCTGGTCCTGAATAACCGGTTAGCGGACATTACGGCCACAGACTATCACCCGGAGGCTGAGAATTTTCTTCTGGAAAACGTCAGGCTGAATCAAGGGAAAGCCATCCCCTTTGTCCGCACAGGCTGGGATGACAACAATTGCAGTTTGAGCGACTTTGATCTCATTATCGGCAGCGATGTATTGTATGAGAGCAATCATGTAAATATGTTGGCAGGGTTTATTGACCTGCATGCCAAACCCCATTGTGAAGTCGTACTGGTCGATCCGGGGCGTGGCCAGCATGCCCGGTTCAGCAAAAAAATGGTGAATCTGGGGTACTCCCACAGCCAGCGCAAGCCGATAAATGTGGATTATTTAACCCAACCGTTCGGCGGGCAGATCCTTTGTTATGCCCGTTAGCGTCTTGGCGGACAAATTGTAAAAAAAAATTCCTCTTTTTACCGGGTTTTTGCAGTTAACATATCTTATTTGACAACATATCGGCATTCCTGTATTTTAAGACCATGTATCCGCGGGAATTCAACCTTTATGCAGTTCTTGATTCTGAAACCACATTTGGTTTTTAAATCCCATCAATTACCAAAAAAAGGAGAACACAATGAAGATGTCTTTTACCAAAATTCAGGCCGCTTTGTTTGTCATATTTTTCTTTGCCTCAGGTTGGGCTTTTGCGGCAGGGGAACTTGTCTGGCAGGCGCCATTTGGTGTTGACGGATACACATGGTCCACACCGGTTGTGGTGGACAATTATGTTTTTTTGCAGGATCAGGAAGGGGGGATCGGCTGCTATGAAACATCCGATGGGTCAAAGGTCTGGTATAAAAGTTTTGGCATGACCATCAGTGTCACGTCTCCGGTTTTTAAAGGCGGAAAACTGTATGTATTTGCAGCAAGCAATCTTTACTGCATTGATCCTGAAGACGGCTCGATTCTGGGCCAGTTTTCAGCAGACAACGGTATCAATTCCCAGGCGCCGGCAGTGTCAGATGATTTGATTTTCTTTTCGACTTATTCCACATTGTATGCGGTCAATCTGGCTGACCTGACAGAGGCGTGGCGTGTCACCGTGGGCAGCACAGCCAATATCATTGTTGACGACAATATCATATATGCCCTTGCCGATAAACTGTATGCACTTAATCCTGCGGATGGAAGCGTGTACTGGCAGGAGGGACCGACGTTGGGAGACGGATTCTATATCGGCGCCTTGAAAGATGATTATCTGGTGTGTTTTACCACCATGGATTCTGCAACCGCCAAAAGCAACCTGGTCAATTATCAGTTGAATGCAACCAGAATCTTGTCCCCGACCATGACCTGGAGTGCTGAATTTTTAAATAGTGCGGATAATTCCCCGCCGGCCATTTGCAACACAAACGTTTATGCCACATCACGGGAAGGTGTTCTTCGTGCATATGCTTTAGCAGGTGATGGAACCCCCATATGGGAAAGGACAGTGAGATCGAGTGGTATGGCAAGCGCTCTGCCCATAGCCCTTGACGGAAAGGTTTTCATTCAGGAGGAGAATGCAGGCACCTATTCCCTGGTCTGCCTTAACAGTACCACAGGAACGGTTGTCTGGCAGACGAGCGCTGCAGGCATGGGTGTTTCCTGGTCCCAGCCGGTTCTGAAGGACAATGCCGTTTATCTGGCAACCGATCATGAAAACGGACTGTTCGCGTTTGATGCCGGTACGGTGAACGGCAACTGGTATATGATGAAACACAATCCTGCCTTGACAGGTTACAATAATGGTTATGAACCGGAAATCGGTTCATCAACAGATGACAGCAGCGATGATGCGTCTGATTCTTCTGACGAAAAAAAGGGTGAAGATGACGGTGGCGGTGGTGGATGTTTCATTCGATCGCTTTTTATGAAATAAAAAACATATAAAGATAGTCACAAACCATTTGAACCTGACCGGTAACGGTTTCCGGTCAGGTTCGGATTTCAGCACCTGCGCCAACATACCTGCCTTTTTCCCTACTTTTTTTGTCAGACGAACAAGCGTTCGTTTTTTTAAATTGACTTTCCATCCCTTCATTCGTATGAAATTGACCTGGATAATCTGTATGTTTACGCGTTGAAACCTAAAAAGGTTGAAAAGAGGTATCATGAAAATACTGGTTGCAAATCGGGGGGAAATTGCGCTGCGGATCATGCGTGCGGCCGCAGAAATGAGCATAGAGACAACAGGCGTGTATTCAGAGGATGATGCAGGCTCCCTGCACCGGTTGAGGGCGGATCATGCCTGTCCGCTGGAGGGGCGGGGGGCGTTGGCCTATCTCGATTCAGACCAGATGATAGACGTCGCTCTGAAGAACGGCTGTGATGCTATTCATCCCGGCTATGGATTTCTAAGCGAAAATGTGACCTTTGCAGAAAAATGTCATGAAAGGGGGATCACCTTTATCGGGCCTTCTGTCGACACATTGGCCAAACTGGGAGACAAGGCAAAGGCAAGGTCCCTTGCCGTGGAATGTGGTGTCCCGATTTTAAAAGGTACAAATGGGGCCGTAGATCTTGACGGCGCAGGGGCGTTTTTTGCTTCCCTTCCGGACAGGCATTCGGTCATGATCAAGGCCGTCTCTGGTGGCGGCGGACGCGGTATGCGTATTGTGGACAAAATGGATGCGCTTGAGGACGCATTTAACCGGTGCCAGTCTGAAGCCCTTCAGGCGTTTGGAAATAATGCGCTTTATCTTGAAGAGTATTTAAAGAAAATCCGTCATATAGAAGTGCAGATTGTGGGTGATGGCAAAGGGAATGTGAGGCATCTGGGCGAGAGAGAGTGCAGTATTCAAAGGCAGCATCAGAAACTGATAGAGATTGCTCCAAGCCCTTCACTTTCAAGGCTTTTGCGCGAAAAAATATGCGGGGATGCGGTTCGGATGGCTTCGGCATTGCACTATAAAAATTTAGGTACCTTTGAATTTCTGGTTTCCTCTGATTTTGAAGGAGACAGCACTTCGTATGCGTTTATTGAAGCCAACCCGAGATTGCAGGTCGAACATACCATCACTGAGGAAGTCATGGATGTGGATCTGGTAAAGTGCCAGATAAATATCGCAAGGGGTAAATCTTTAGCGGAACTGGGGTTGGATCTTTCCGTTGAAATCAAGCCACAAGGCTATGCCATTGAAGTTCGCATCAATATGGAGACCATGGATGACAATGGATATGCCATCCCTGTCTCAGGGAGACTGAAAGCGTTTGAAGTGCCATCCGGAAGAGGGGTTCGTGTGGATACGTTCGGATATTCGGGATATCAGGTCAGCCCGTATTATGATTCCCTGCTGGCCAAGCTCATTTGTCATTCCCGATCGGAACAGTTTGCAGATGTCTTGAAACGCACATACAGGGCGCTTTGTGAATTCAGAATTGAAGGGATTCCCACCAATATCCCCTTTCTCCAGAATATTCTCACCCATCCGGATTTTTCCGCCCAGAAGATTCATACGGTGTTTGTGGATGATCACTTAAAGGTGTTAACACCAGATGCATCCGCACCGCATCAGTCGCTTTTTTATAATGAAAAGACGCGTCAAGTGACAAAGCCGGATGCCAATGATCCGCTGGCCGTACTTGATTATGGCAAAACATCGGACACTGCCGCTACCGGTTTTGAAGGTGGGCAAGAATACGGGGATATACTCCCGTCTCATATGGAAAACAAAGATGATCCGGGTGTATTGAAAGCCGCCATGCAAGGCGTCATTGTCAGTATCGATGTGAAAAACGGGGATAGCGTAAAGACAGGTCAGCAGGTGATTGTCATGAATGCCATGAAAATGGAGCATGTGATCAAGGCAAAATCAAATGGCGTGATCAAAGGGATTGTCGTTTCTGAAGGGGACATTGTCATGCCGGGCCAGCCCATGGTTTACCTGGAGATAAACGCCTCTTTGAAAGAAGCGGAAGCAAGTTCTGATCGTATTGACCTCACTATGATCCGTGCGGATTTGAAGGAAGTAGAAGATAGACATGATATTCTGCTGGATGCGGCAAGGCCTGAGGCCGTAGAAAAAAGACGGAAGCTCGGTTTGCGAACGGCAAGGGAGAATATAGAAGACCTTTGCGATGAAGGCTCTTTTATAGAGTATGGCGGATTGATAGTGGCTGCCAGAAGAAGAACACAAGCCATGGAAGAGCTTATCCGGAAAACACCGGCTGATGGTCTGGTTACCGGGCTCGGTCAGGTGAACCGGTCATATTTCAATGACGAAAAGTCCCGCTGTCTTGTCATGTCCTATGATTATACGGTGCTTGCCGGCACACAGGGCATGAATAATCATGATAAAAAAGACCGCATGTTTGAGCTTGCAGAAAAACACCGGATTCCTCTGGTGATATTTGCAGAAGGAGGGGGCGGTCGTCCGGGCGACACGGATATGAATGTTGTGGCCGGTCTCAATGTGATGGCGTTTCACCTGTATGCAAAATTAAGCGGACTGGTGCCTTTGGTGGGCATCTGCACGGGAAGATGTTTTGCCGGAAACGCGGCCCTGCTGGGGTGCAGCGATGTGGTGATCGCAACCAGGCAGTCGAGTATCGGCATGGGGGGCCCTGCCATGATTGAAGGCGGTGGTTTGGGAATTGTGAAGCCTGATGAGGTTGGCCCCATGCAGATTCAGGTCAAAAACGGTGTGGTGGATATCCTTGTAGCAGACGATGTGGAGGCTGTTTCGGTGGCCAAAAACTATTTATCCTATTTCCAGGGAGCATTAGATACCTGGGAAAGCTCCGACCAGCGGCTGCTCCGGCATATCATTCCGGAAAACCGGCTTCGCGTGTATGACATTCGGGAAGTCATCGAAACCCTGGCTGATACAGGGTCGGTTCTTGAGCTCAGGCAGTATTTCGGTCCGGGCATGGTCACGGCATTCATGAGAATAGAAGGAAAACCGTTTGGAGTGATTGCCAACAACCCCAAATATCTTTCAGGGGCCATTGACAGTCCTGCAGCAGACAAGGCCGCCCGGTTCATGCAGCTATGCGATACATTTGATATTCCTGTCCTGTTTTTGTGCGATACCCCCGGAATCATGGTTGGCCCGGAAATAGAGAAGACCGCGCTCGTTCGCCATTGCTGCCGGTTATTCGTAAACGGGGCCAATTTAACGGTTCCTTTTTTTACGATTGTTATAAGGAAAGCATATGGCCTGGGCGCAATGGCCATGATGGGCGGCAGTTCCAAACGCCCGGCATTTACCGTATCCTGGCCTACGGGAGAATTCGGCGGTATGGGCCTTGAAGGCGCCGTAAAACTGGGATTCAGAAAACAGCTGGAAGCCATCGAAGACCCCAAAGCCCGGAAGGAGATGTTTGAGGGAATGGTGAAAATGGCCTATGAATATGGGAAGGCGCTCAATACCGCCTCCTATTTTGAAATCGATGATGTGATAGACCCTGCTGAATCCAGACGATGGATCATGAGCGGGTTGCGGTCACTGCCTTCACCGCCTGCGCGAACGCATAAGAAAAGACCATTTATCGATACCTGGTAGGTGACATGAATGTTGTTCCCTTGTGCCTCCCGGAAAACAGAGGCACAAGGGGCGGGGGAGGAGTACTTCTGGGCTTAAGACAAAAAATGAACCTGCAACCCGTGGATTCAAGAAATTTTAAACCTTTTCGAAAAGGAAACTTGAAACTGGAAACAAGAAACTTGATTTGCGCGGAATTCTGTCATTTTAATTTGAATGATCCGTTAAATACTGGCTCACGTTTTCGTATTCGGGCATGTCGTCAACCCATTTCCATGTTTCGCCTTCATTGTCCGTGTTTACCTGGTCAAATTCTATCTTGGCCGGGTGATTCTTGTCGATGACGATCGTGTTTTCCGAAGGCACCATAACAGGAAGAAGGTGAGGGAAATCTGAAGCAGAGATGCTCATGCGGATACGGTGCCCTTTTTTGAACATGTTTGATGTGGGCCACAATTCCACCACGTACTGATATAATTCGCCATCTTTTATCAACTTCGGTTCGCGATCCGGTCGGCCATAGAACGGATCAAAAGGCGTGTATTCCGGATCAATGGCATGTTCTTTTGCGTTGGGGCTTTCATCAGGATCATATGGCCGGTGCGATGATCGCAGCCATCCGGAAGTAATATTTTTTGCCCGTCCATAGGGGTAGACATCGTTCAATTCAATGACCCACTGAACTTCCTTCTGGTCCATGAGCAATTCAATGAAACTGTTGTCATCGTTCAAGGGGATCTGGATCATGGTATCATACACATTTGTTTCTATTTTATCGATATACGCGTGGGACACAGGCTGCTTGAAGGTTGATTTCGCCCAGAAGGTGAGCGTGAGCGGGCCTGTAATTTCAACATCCTCATCAAGCTTGTCCGTTGTAAATGTCAGACAGGCGATTTCATCCAGCCGTTCATCCTCCCATGGCATCAGGTAATCGATGTTGGCATTTGAGAAAAATTTGGTGAATTGGGAAATCATTGAAATACCACCGGCGAGCCACCGTTGCGTCGATCGGGAGGTTACGCCATGCAGTTCTGCCGGATTGTGTATGAGCAACGGATTGTTGTTTTTAAAATCACGCGTGGCTGTCTCTTCTACCAGTCTGTAATTTTTCCTGCTGTTGAAAAACGAGAACCAGTCCATCCAGTTTACCGGTGCTTTTCTTTTGGAGAGGTAAAGGGCTTTTTTCTCCGTCCGGGACGATGGCAGCGGCCATTCTTTTTCAAGCCGCCACTGATCTTTTCCCATGACATAAATGAGCACCGGGAACTCGACCATAAAGGGGTCTTCGATGCCCTTTATCTTCCAGTCAAACCAGCGGGCCTGAACCTCGTTGGTCAACATGGACAGCGCCGTTACACCAAGCCCGGAAGCCGCCTCGATATGATACCAGGGCCCCATGACCAGGGCTTTGTCTTCCCCATCATGATTTTTAAGGGCATACTGGTAATTGTTCAGTGTCCCCCTGGTAAAAATATCGAACCAGCCACCCATGGTGAATACGGGCAATCTGGCGGGAAAAATTTTGTCCGAACCGAAACAGGTTCGCCCTGCCGGGTTTTTGTCCGGCCAGTATATCATGGGGGATCTTTCATCATAGAATGGTCCGTCAACCAGCTTGCCTGAATCCGTAAACCATGCCAAATGGGTTGGAATCTGATTCCAGCTGGCCATCCAGTTTTGACCGGCTTCCTTCAGGACATCTGTCTCCGGATCTTCCCAGGTGCCGTCGATATCGGCGTTCTCTCCACCCAGCCACAGGGTCGATGGAAGGAGGGCAAGCCCATCCACAACGCCCATCCACATGGGAATGAAAGCCATGTCGAGATTTCCGCCATGCCATACAATATCCCGGTATGCGTCACTCATGGTGGCCATGGGAAACATTGCCTTCAGATGCACCGGTTCTCCGGTTTGCTCGTCCACTTCAATCTGTCCTGCAGCCATCATCTGGGCAATGGCCATATAAGACCCTCCCAGCAACCCGACCTTGCCATCAGACCATTCGTGACTGGGTATCCATGAATCGATAACAAAAGCCACATCCGTATGTTCCTCCGGCCCGAATGAAATCCATTCCCCTTCGGCTGTTCCGGTGCCTCGCGTGTCCACGGCAAGGATATTATAGCCATGGGGGAAGAGGGTCAGCCCCTGCATGATGCAGAGTTCTCTTCTGTAGGGTGTGGAAATGACAATGGTGGGGTATTTTCCGTCTCCTTGATGCTTGATCAGGGTGCCCCACAGGTCAACCGGATCGAGTCCCTGAATTTCCGGTACGGCAATTCTTAAATTAAACTGGACAATGGCGTCTTTATACCCCTTGGCATTGATGGCCTGCATGATCTGGCCCTGCTCTGTTTCGGTGAGCTGAGCGGCCATAAGGGGCCGGGAAAAACAGATCAGAATGAAAACAATCCCTGTCAGATAAAAAAAACGTCTCATATTTTTTTCTCCTGATAATAAATTGTACGATATAATCGAAGGCTGTTCTATCAAAGCAAATTTTTTCTCATAGAACAACCTGTTTTTTTAAAATTTTTATCAGGGATATATGGAAATGGCTCCGGATGCTTTCATCAAAGCCTCATGAAGGTACAGGTATGAATTGCCCTGTGTTATCTCATTGGTTTCGTTAATTTCAAGAAAGCGTTTTCGAGCTTCGGACAGGTGCGTGTTATCCCCCAGTCTTTTTCCGATTTCAAAATGGGTAAGGGCTTTTTCAAATGTTGCCTCAAGTTTTTCAGCGCAAAGAATGCTTTTCAACCACCATTTTTTTGCCTTTTTTTCTTTCCCTTTCAGAAAATAATAGGTTCCCGACATCCGGTATATCTGGGGCGTGCCGCCTTTAAAAATGGCGTTTGTTTTCAGGGCATCCCTGAGTGCGGCAGCAACTTTTTTGGCCGTTACCGGTTCTGCTGCGATATCTGTTCCCGTTTCCCAGGCCAGGAGGTAGCCTTTGGCAAGGGCGTTTTTAAACAGGGAAACCATGGGGCCGTTTAATTTATGGTTCGTAATCATTTGCCGGGTCTCCTCAAGAACGGAAATCCCTTTTTTAAAGTCTCCTTTATACAGATAACATTTCCCCAGATCGGTATAGGCCTGCGCACCGTCATACAGATCCGGAATGTCCTTCAATAACTGAACTGCCGAAGAGAGTGTCAGTATGGCCTGATCCAGGTTCCCGTAATAGACCAGGTTTAGCCCCATGCCATGCAGTCCCCATCCCTGCAGCAGAAGATCACCGCTTTCTTTCCCGATCTGGTAGACCTGTTTGGACAATGCCATGCTTGTCTTGAAATGACTCATGAAATTATGCAAAAAAGCGGTCCATATGGTGGCATTCCCCCATTTTCGAGAGTCTCCGGCTTGCCAGTAGGCATTTGCGCAATGCTCATAAAGGGAAATGGCCTCCTTCCACGCTGCCTTGAATTCACGGTGAACCGAAACGCCCAGATAGCCCAGTCCTAAAATGATCGGGTTATCGGCCTCTTTAGACAACTGAAGCGCTTTTTCAGAATAGAATCCCGCCATCCTGAACATACCCAGCGTATTCAGGATCAGTCCCACCCCCATGGCGCCTCTGGCGATGCCTGACAGGGATTTTTTCCGTTCGGCATGGTTGAGGCCGGTAATGACATTTAAAAGAAGTCTTTCCCGGTTCATGAAGTAATCGATCCATCCCATGATTTCATATATCCGGAATGTTTCCTGGGTTTCCTGATCCGTATCGTCACTGGAAAGATTGCTTGCGACAAAAGAAAACAACCGGTGAAGGATCTGTACGACAACTTGTTTGAAGATGGCGCTCCGGATTGTCCAGCGTGTCGATGGCACCGGATGAGACAAGAGAGACAAGGCCTTCTGAAAACAATTGATCGCATTCTGGTGATCACCATGATGAAAGAATGCTTCTCCCATTTTTCGTTCAAGAGCCGCTCTCTGTAAGGGGTCCCATTTTTTGCCGAAGACCTTTTCATAGGCGATCATGGCTTTTTTATAGTGCTCAAGCGCTTCCCGGTCATCTGCGATCTCTTCGGCCTTGTTGCCTGCTTTAAAGAGATAGTCTTTGGCTTTTTTCCAGTCTTCTGCATGGGCAAAATGGTAGGCGAGCTTACTATAGAATTCCTCGATCCGGTCCGGAAATATGGATTCAATGGCATCTGCCACTTTCTGGTGCAGATCTTTTCTCTGGGTTTTCAGGATGCTTTCATACGCGGCCTCCTGGGTCAGCGCATGCTGGAATATATATTCCAGAGCGGTTGTCGCAAAATCATTTTTTCTGATAAAATCAATTTCCTGCAGTTTGAAAATTTTTGCATCAAGCGTATCACTGTCGCAGATGGTCTCAAGTATGCTGTAGAGAAAATGTCGCCCGATAATAGAGGCGATTTTCAGAATATGCCGCTCATCTTCTTCAAGCCGGTCAATGCGGTCGGTGATGAGCCCCCTCAAGGTCCCTGGAATCTCCACTTTTTCAGCATCGGTTTTGATCTGCCAGCGGTTTCCGGTTTTACTTCTTGCAATCACTTTTTTATCGATCAGTGACCTCAGGATCTCTTCTACAAAAAAAGGATTCCCTTCTGATTTCCGGTAAATAATTGAGAACAGTCGCTCCGGAATGTTGTCTATTTTCAGAAGGTTTTTAATCAACTGGCGCACGCCTTCAGGGTCGAGTGTCGAAAGGGTTATGTCGGTCAGATGCCCGGGATATGTCTTGGCGATGATATCCGTGAGGTTTTTGGACGGCGAGGCATGCTCATTCCTGCCAACCGTAATGATGATCAGAGGCACTTCCGTCACCAGGGGAAGAAGATGGCAAATCATCTTCAAAGATGCGCTATCCAGCCAGTGGGTATCTTCAAAAACCAGAACAAGCGGTTTTTTTTGAGCCATTTTTTCAATAAAATGGTAGACGGAGCGGAAGATCTGATGGCCGATGGCTTCTCCATCCAGAAATTTGATACGCTCCAAAAGCCTTCCCCGGATTTCAAGATTGAGGAGGTTTGCGATATAGGGGAGGATATCCGTATGGCGGTCAGGCAAAAAAAGGATAATTTTTTTGGAAAGCTTTTTAAGGGCAATGGCATCTGTATCTTCAGGGTCTATATCTGCTGACCGTTTGATGATCTCGATGAAGGGGCCATAGCTGGTTGAATGGCCATATGGCAAGGATTTCCCTTCGAGCCAGTTGAGGTCCATGTCTTTTAAATACGATTTGACTTCCGCAAGAAGTCTTGATTTCCCGATACCCGCATCTCCTGAAACCGACAGAATCGCGCCTTTTTTTGACCTTATATGTTTTTCCAGCGTCTCTTTAAACAGATGAAACGGTTGATTCCTTCCCACCAGAGATGCGTGAAGCATTTTTGTTTTTAAACTGATTTCCGGTGTTTTCCGGGGAAAAAGTGTTTTATAGATTTCGATTGCGTGGCTTTTGCCTTTGACCTTCACCGGTTTCATCCGCTTGAAGATAAAATTCCGGTTCGCCTGCCTGAATGTTGTCGCACCGACAATGATTTCGCCATCTTTTGCAACACTGGTCAGTCGGGAAGCGGTGTTTACCGTATCTCCGGTCACATCGATAACGCCTTTTCGGATCGTTTCCGTAACTACAAGGCCTGTGTTGATGCCTGTATGCATGGAAAGGGGGCGTCCGATTTTGTCTGCCCATGGGGTGGCGCTTTCCTGAATCACCTGGTGAATTTCCCTGGCAGTCTTGATGGCTCTGACAGGATCATCTGCATGGGAAACAGGGGAACCAAAAACAATCATTGCCGCGTCTCCCAGATATTTGACAATGGTGCCCTGATATTTCGTAACCACGTCACTGATTTTTTTGAAGACATGTGCCATGAGTTGATTGATGTCTTCCGGATCGAGCTTTTCAGATATGCTTGTATATCCGGTGATGTCAGTGAAAAGGACCGTGACCACTTTTCGTTCAGGGGTTTTGAGAGCAAATATCAGGTCACTGGTGGCGTGGGTCTTTATGGATTGACCGCACTCGCCGCAAAATTTAAATGGGGCGGGATTTTTATTGCCGCAGGTTTTGCAGACAATGACTGGTTCTTGTTCTGGGGTAGGGTAATGCATTTCATGTTTCATGTGTTCATGCGTGTGGACGGAAAAAGTCATAAGCTGCATTTCCGAACCATATGTATCAATTTTGGATAATAATTTCTATTTCGAGCAACGCCGGTTGAATCCTGAGTGTACGCAGGGAATACATATTGCAAATCATATGTTGTGTCAAAGGATAAAGTGGCAAATGACTCAATATTTTGTATTCTTTTATACAAGTTATTAATCTGACTGGCAATTTGAATTCATTATAGATAATATAATTTTTTTGGTTTCACCATCGGTTGATTTCAATTTGAAATGAGCCTGCCCGGATGTGTTTTCCGCCTGAAAATGAGGATTGAGGAAAAAAGCCGCGGTCCTGATAGGCCAGTTTCAGAATAATATCCTGGCCTGTGATTTCAAAAGGGAAACAGGACAAGCCGGTTTTAAACAGGAATTCGTCACAGGTGTTTTTTCGGGTTGAAAACGCGTACTCAATCTCGTTTCTAAATTGCCACCGCCTGTTATCGTCAAAGGAAATAAGCGTTTCAATCCTGAATGGCAGAAGGATTGCCGCATCTGGCCCGGTATCCCTGTCTTTGGAAAGCGCGTTTTTTGATCTTCCCCCCGCAAGTTCAGCCCCACCGGAAATATACAGATAACGATCATGATCCGGTGCAGACCAGATGGAAAGAAGTCCTTCAATTCCCGCATAGGTGCCATACCCGCTTTTTTCCTCGCCTGAACCGTATATATCAAGAAGGGTCAACCCAAGACCAAAATTCCCCGCAGGTTCATAGAACGAGGGGACCCGATTCAAGCGATCCCTGAATTTTCTTAATTGCAGTGCCGTGAATGTGAATGCCGCCGGTCTGAATCGGTTTTCCTCGACCATGAGTGACATGGAAAAAAAATCTATACTGCTGCTCCGCTGCATGGAAAGGTTTGATCGAGACCCCATCGGTTGACGATGAAGCGCACCTTCAAGCATGATAACAGGCTCTGTGTCTGAACGCCAGGCATCGTAGAATCCGGCGCCAGCCGAAAACCGGTAATGGCCTGTGTGTGAGGTGCCTTTTCCCCTGGCCTTTTTTTCAAGGCCTGAAAAATAGTCTTCCATCTGTTGATCCGCATCAACGGCGATATCGTCAATCTGTTTTTCAGATGGGCCCAAAATCTCCTGCTGCATCCGTCTTGCTTCAGCTGTGACACTGCTGGTGTAATTTTCACATCTCAGGTCCTTGTAGCTGTATGCCATTTCCGCTTCCTGGGTAAAGACTGCCAGCCTGTATATGGCATTTGATGTTTCCGGATAAATTTTTGCGATGTCTTCCAGGTCTTCTGCAGCGGAAAGACGCGTGTCAACATGTCTCGATATGAGGCGGGACGTCTCAGGCCAGTCCGCAAAAGGGAGTTGGTCTGAAAGCCGGTTTAAGTCTTCTTTCAGCAGTTCCTGGGCGATATATCCTTTTTTCCGGTAACTGTAGAAGGACGGATACACCGGTTCGGCGATTTTTTTTCGGACCATCATGCTGATCAGGGTATTTGGGGGGGATACCAGGGGATCAAACCGGATCAGGTCTTCCTCTCCGATACCCTGGGCAATCACATGAAAAAGGACGGACGCGCAATTCTGACTGAAAAAATAGTAGGCTGCCTGATAATGTTTTCTGGCAGAAAAAAGTCTTTCCAACAGATTTTTTTTCTGGGTATCGGTGAGGTTCAGTTTGAATCTCAACAGGTCGCGGCCCTGTTCGATGGTATAGGATTTAAGGGTATATAAAAGGGTCTGGCGGTCCATGATGGTCAGAAAGCCGCCGGACAATCCCTTAAGGGACTGGACGATCGATTCAAGCGGTGGCTCGTCATTCGCGTTGTTGTTGACGATGTTGAACCAGTTCTTTTTGCATTCAGGCTGGACAGGTATGTCTGCTTCCACTGGTATCTGCTTTGTGTTTCCGTCATCCGTATCTGCAAGAAATGAAATGACAAGGTCATATGGATTTTCAATACCGTTTTGTACAGAAGAAGGATTATTGTTCAGCGTGATTCTCAAAACGAGATGACCTGCAATCTCGGATACATCGCCGGTTCCTGGTGTGGCATAGAGGATTTCGAATCCGGTAACCGTATCCATGTTGACCGGTCCGATGTTTATTTCTTCACCGGTGTCCGGGTTTAAAAAAACAATATCCTCAAGAAATTCGTCTTCCATGTCTTTGCAACAGATATTCGGCGCATCCAGCCAGGATGAATAATCAGGGAAGTGCTTCTTCATAAACAGATATTTGCCGGGTATCCGGCATTTGATGGTATTTTCAGGGGCTGCATTGACCGGAAGTATGAAATAAATGGCTGTTGCGATTAAGTCCTCTTCCGGATTTTTCATGCCAAAAGGGAACGCATAAGCCTTTGGTGATTTATTGGTTGCCCATTTCCAGGGAATCGGGATATTCAGACCAAACACCTTCATGCCCCCCCATTCGCTCATTTCGAGCCATTCTTTATTTCTGCTGATTTTATGCGCGTTGTCATAACGCTTTATCAGGTAATATAAAATCTGAGCGGCGGCAGGCAGGTGATCTTTATTGGCGATTTTTTCACCGGAAAACGGTTTTGATAATCCGTTTGATTGGTAGGTGACGATATTTTTACAGTGAAAAGAAAACAGGCGGTTGTTTTTGAGGAATTTGACCGGCACCTTATGGATACGGTCATGTTCAGCATGCTGCAATTCTTTGGGAAGCCTCTTAAGCATGAGAACAATGTCAGCTATTTCATGAGAATCCCAGCGGTCACTGAATGCGTTTTCCACAAGGTCGATGCCGTAACCGGATATCAGCTCCCGTCTCTTTTCTTCTGTTTGATCGTGGCCTTTTGCTGCAGCATTAGCCTGCCACATGACAAGCAGGCAGAGCATTAACCGAGTGATGGAGGTTCTGAGCCTCATCTGTCAGGATTCAATCCACTCGACCCTGGTTTTAAGCTCAGGAATGATGTAGGTCATGATCTTCTGCAGGTCGCTCCGTGTGGCTTTCCGGGGGAAGGCCTTTATGATGACGTGCGCGAGCAGTTCCTGTGGCACCATCAATTTCTCCGAGAAAGTGTCAAGTGCCGGCCCCTTAAATGCGTATGCTTCCTTTACGAGTTCATCTGCCGTATCCGGATCGATCAGTCGGGCCTGATAATTTTTCCATATGATTTTCATCGTATTCTCAAGGGTGGCGTCCAGCCGGATACTGACTTTGATGGTGATGTCACCTATATTTTTTGAACCGGCGGTGGTGGCGTTTCCTGTTGACCGGACGATTCCGGGTGATACATCGCTTATCTTTCCCGATACTTCGCTTGAACGGTCAGATGCTTTGGTGGTCACCTTCCCTGTAGGTTTGGTAGCGTTGTCGTAGGTGGCCTGAAGGACGGGCTCTGTGGCTTCACTGCTTTTTCGGGTGGCCCGTGACGAAGCGTCTGCAGATTTTTCAGTGGCTTCCGAGCTTTTTTTCGACCCCTTTTCGGTCACTTCCGCACTTTTGTCCGTGATAACCGTGGATTGTTCGGCGGCTTTTTCGGTCATCTCGGTTGATTTGTTGCTGGCCGTTGTGGTGAGGTCTGCCGCAGGTTTTGTGGAATGATCATATGTGGCCTGGAGCACAGGTTCAGTGGCTTCACTGCTTTTCCGGGTGGCCCGTGAAGATGCATCCGCGGATTTTTCAGTGACCTCCGAGCTTCTTTCCGATCCCTTTTGAGTTGTTTCAGCGCTTTTATCTGTAATAACAGTTGACTGTCTGGATGATTTTTCAGATATATCTTTTGTCGCCTCTGTGTAGGGCGCGGTTTTTTCCGTGAGTCTGGATGAAACATCTTCGGTGGATTTGGTGCTTTGCTCGCTTGCTTCAGATGACACTTTGGATGCTTTGGCAGATGAATCAATGGACTGATCGCTGACTTTTGTTGAAAATTCTGCGGTGGGCTGGGTGGATTGCCTGTATGTATGTTGCGAGGTGGCTTTTGACTGTTTTGCCGATTCATCGGATACTTTCGTTAACTGATCCCCGGTTGGTCTGATGCTTTTCCGGTAGGTGCTGTTCGCCGAGTTCAGCGTTGAGCGGCCGCTTGTTAAAAAGGGGCCGGCATTCAGTGTGTTTGACAGACAGATGGCAAACAGTGCCGTGAAAATGATCAGCATGGTTTTGATGTGCATGTGGTGCCCCCTGATTGGTTGGTTTAATTGCCATATGATTTATATCTGTCTTTTGATATGAATTCACCCTTCTACATGAATTCTGTCAGAATAGTCAAAAAAATTATTTCTTAAAAACAGGATTGACAAAATTTTCAATAAGCGATTAGCTAATTGAATTTTTAATATTGATAAAGGAGATACATGATGGCGAACGCCGGGCAGGATGAAAATATTGATTTCTCAGTAGATAAGAACAATCTGTATAATGAAGAGTCTATAACGGATTTAAAAGTGGCATCCATAAGAGTTCTCAAGCCAGTTAATATCGATGGCACGGAAGATAACTCCAGAAAAATGATCTATATCGGCCACACCCAATTGATGTCACCCCAGGGCCCCATACCGATTCAGGCAAAGCTCAAGGCTGAAAATCTTAAAGATGCGATAGATGAATTTCCTGAAGCCATGAAACAATCCATGGCTGAAATGATCGAAAGAGCCCGGAAAATGCAGGCCCAGATGAAACAGCAGAATGATTCGAGAATAATCGTCCCTGGAAGATAAACCTTAACAATAGGGTAAAGGTAGCAAATTCAGGTAAAAAGTTAAAAATATCATCTTTTTAAGGCGTAAAACAACATAAAATACCGGAGAATAATAGTTATGGCAAAAGCGATTATTGTTTATTCCACACGAACGGGTGATACAAGAAAAATTGCAGAATTTGTTGCTGAAGGTCTGCGGTTCTCAGCCATTGACGTTAAACTTGCCGAGGCAAAGGATATAAAAAAGGAAAGTGACCTCAATGGATATGATATATATGTGTTCGGGTCATCCACCTACCACGGTGAGATGATGCCTGCCATGAAGACCTTTCTTTTTCTTGCGGAAAAAGCAGAGCTTCAGGGAAAGGCGGCTGGTTCCTTTGGCGCATTTGGATGGAGCGGTGAGGCTGCGGAAAGAATTTTTGACACCATGAAGAATATTTTTGGCATGGATATGGTCAGCATTCCGTTAATGCTCAAATCCGGAGATATCGCCGGTGGCATAAAAATGGCCCAGGATTATGGCCGGGAGCTTGCGAAAAAAATTGCATAGGATTCTTTAGCAAGACATCGATATCTCTGATCTTCAGGAAATGGTACAGACAAAATACAGTTACTCTTTTTTTCGAATTGTTGATAAACGGCTATTGTAATCCCAATGTGTGCAAGTAAAAGTCAATCCCTTGATAATGATTCCGGATCATTTGTCCGTCGAATCGCATCTCATCCCGAAAGGCGCACCCTGTCACGATGGGTGCTATGGTTTTCCTTTTTGAATCTGCTCTTTTTTATCCCTCTTTTCTACCGGTATCTGTCATATGCCGGAAATATGGAAGGGAGGCTCTTATATGTTTATGTGCCCGTGGCCCTCATCGGGCACATATTCACACTTGTTGTTCTGATCAATCTTTTAATTTTTTTCCCTCTTCTCGTGATTTTCCCAAAACGCTGGATCATATGGGGTGCCAGTGTGGCTGTTGTGACGCTTTTATGCATCCTCCTTGAAATTGATTATGGCGTGTACGGTCAATACCGGTTCCATCTCAACAGCATCGTGATCGATTTTTTTATCAATGGTGGCAATGAGGTGATTGATCTTTCGTGGGCCACCTGGGTGAGCAGTATTCTTAAAGCCGCAGGATTGTTTATTTTTCAATGTATCCTTGCATTTGCTGCTTGGAAGATTGCACTGAGGCCAAAAAGCCAGCCTTTCATCAAGACTGCCATATGGGTCGGTATTTTTTCAATTTTGGGCAGTCACATGATTCATGTCTGGGCAGACGGGAATTACTATCGGCCGGTTACCCGGATCACACGGCATATCCCCTTGTATTATCCGCTCACGGCAAAGCGCTTTCTGGAAAAATACGGCCTGGCTGATCTGGAGAAAAATATAGAGCAGAGAAAGCTTGAAAAACTGGGAAAGCGCCATAACACCATTTCATACCCGTCTGCGCCACTTGTGTATTCGAAGCCGGACAAACAGTTAAACATGTTGTATATTGTCATCGATTCATGGCGGTTTGACATGATGACACCGGAGATCACACCTGAAATAAAAAAGTTCATGTCCGGTCACCCAGTGATGGAATTCAAAAATCACATCAGTGGCGGCAATGGCACGAGAACCGGTATCTTCACTCTTTTTTACGGTATTTTCGGGTCCAACTGGGAAACCATGGAAACGGAGCAGATCGGCCCTGTTTTTATGAAAGAGATCATTCAAAGCGGCTATCAGCCCGGTATTTTTGCCAGTGCAAAACTGACGTCCCCGGCCTTTAACCAGACCATTTTTCGTGATATCGTGAAGCTTCGAACATACTCAGACGGTGAAAAGGCCTGGGAAAGAGATCGGGATTGCGTGAACGACTGGATGGCGTGGTTTGCCGAACGGGACAGAAATAACCCCTTCTTCAGTCTTCTGTTTTTTGATTCAGCCCATGGCTACACATTTCCACCCGATTATCCCAAAGTGTTCACGCCTGTGTGGGAACGCGTGGATTATCACCTGCTTGACAATGACTTTGATCCGCTTCCCTATCTGAACCGGTATAAAACAGCCCTGCATTTTATCGATTCGCTTGTGGGCCAAATTCTGGCTACTCTGGAAAACGATCAGGTATTGAATAACACCCTGATCCTCATAACCAGCGACCATGGTCAGGAATTCAATGATAACGGCAAAAATTTCTGGGGACATGGGTCGAACTTCACCCAATACCAGGTTCATGTGCCATTTGTGATTTACTGGCCAGGCAAGAATGCCGCCACATATACACATGCATCAAGCCATTTCGACCTCACACCGACAGTGATGACAGACCTTCTGGGCTGCCAGAACCCCATCTCCGATTACAGCAACGGCAGATACCTTTTTGATACCTCTCCCCGTGAATGGCTTTTTTCAGGGGGCGTCACCTCCCAGGCCATCCTCCAAAAGGAAAAAATCATTGCCATGTTCAACACAGGCAACTATGAAATATACGACCTGAAGAACAATATCATCCAGGATGCATACCTGCCCATGGACGTTATCCGGGAGGCACTGAAGGAAATGAATCGGTTCAGCAAGTGAGGGATTGGATATTGGAGAATGGAGAATAGAATAATAGTCAAATGGTGAAAGGAATACGATCAATTTAACCAACCTCCCATTCAACTACTCTACCACCCAACTATTCAACCATCTATCAGCTCAATAAACCCAAGCAGTCCTTTTATTTTCCCCGCTCACCCTTCTCTTATTTCCCATTTGACTAATCCACTATTAAACCAGTTTCCCACTTAACCATTTTTCCATTTAACTACTCAACCATCTTTCAACCCAATAAACCCTATTGTTCTCCACTCGATCATTTAACCAATTCTCTATTCATCTAATCACCCATTTAACCAGTTTCTAACCCAGATTTTATTCAATTCTTTAGATGCCCAATTTTTTTTAGAAATTATTTCTTTCAAAAAAGAAACCTCAACCTTTTAATGGTAATTAGTAAACGATGTTCTTCACTGAATTGAGTTTAATATATTTAATAATTCGGTATTGACAAGTGTTTTCACAGTTGTTAGACGGAAAATATTGTACCAAGCTATTTGTTTTACCAACTGGGGAAACACTTCAAATAAAAATTTAAAATTTAGACTCAATGCCGTTTCCTTAAGAGTTTTGTTTATAAGCGTAATGAAATTGTTTTTGCTTAACCTTATGTTTTCTGGGGTATTCTCTGCCCGGTCGAATACTTTCAGTTGTTTTTATAAAAAGAG
>Ga0180007_10001323_pt1 | contig 34595 bp, 45 predicted proteins | sample MM_PC_MetaG_FD_121122 | JGI IMG/M metagenome (GOLD analysis project Ga0180007, IMG submission 121122) | Groundwater microbial communities from the Aspo Hard Rock Laboratory (HRL) deep subsurface site, Sweden - MM_PC_MetaG | ecosystem: Environmental > Aquatic > Deep subsurface > Groundwater... | reverse complement strand
GTGCCTTCATATAATCTTACTCGCGCTGAAGCGGTTTTACGCCGACCAGTGCCATAATGATATTTTCCTTTAAAAATAGGGTTAGTTGTTTCTATCATATTATAATTCTAAATTAATAGGTTTTTGGGCACTATGTGGATAATCAGCCCCAGGATATATCTTTAAATTATCTAATCTTAATTTTCTTAAACTATTTTTAGGCAACATACCAGAAACTGCTGCTTGTAAAACTTTGATAGGATTTTTTTTCATTACATCAACTAGTAAAGAAGTTTTTAATCCGCCCATATACCCACTATGACGATAATATTTTTTTTGGTCTAATTTTTTACCAGTTATTTTAATAGATTTGGCATTAATGACTATAATTTTAATACGATTAGTTACCGAAGGATCATAAGTAGCTTCAGTTTTACCAGTAAGTATTTTGGCAATTTGACTGGCAAGCCGCCCTAGAACCTTACCCTCCGCATTCACTAAATACCACTTTTCAGGAAGCTCTGCTTTAGTTGGTCTTTTGGTAGTTTTTATTTTTTTATACATATTCGATGCGAGCCATTTTAGCATTATCTCCTGGCCGAGGTTTTAATTTAATCACTCTTAAATATCCGCCAGTTTTTTTAGTATAACGAGGAGCGATCTCTTTAGTAAGCTTTCTAACTAATAGTTCATTATTATATAACCGGCTCATTAAATAACGTTTAGTGGTTAGATTATTTTCTTTTGCCCGATGAGTAAGCCGTTCTATTAAAGGTAGGGCAGATTTGGCTTTAGTTAACGTAGTATTAACTTTTTCGTACAAAATAATAGACAGAACGAGATTTCTAATTAAACTCTCTCTCCGTTTTTTAACCCTGCCTAAAGTAGATGCTTTTGGTCGTTGTGACATAAAATTAATTAAATTCCAATCCTAATTCGTCTAATTTATCAGCAATTTCAATTAATGCCCGTTCACCCAATCCTTTCATTTCGAGTAAGCTGTCTCGACCGGTAGCAATAATGTCTTTAATTGTCTTGATACCATTTTGAACTAAGGCATTAGTGGTTCTAACAGAAAGATTTATCTCCTCGACAGAAAAATTCCGAGGATCAGTTTTGCCAGAATCCCCTTCTTCTTCATTAAGATTTTCAATAGGTTCTTCTTCAACTTCCACTGGGATTATAGGCATCGGGACTTCTACGCGAAAAATATTAAATTGATTTAATAAAATATCAGCAGCTATTTTAAGCGCATCTCGGCAAGAAATGGTACCATCGGTAGCAATTTCCAAAGTTAATTTATCATAATCAACTCGTTCGCCAACCCGAGTATTTTCTATAGCAAAACTACATCGCTGAATAGGTGAAAAGATAGCATCCACAGCAATCATACCAATAATAAATTCTCGATCATCTATGGCTTCGCTGGGTACATAACCCCGACCTTTTTCAATGCGGATATCTATCTCTAAATCATTCCGACCACTTAAAGTGGCAATGTGATGTTCGGAATTAACTAATTCAACTGAACTTGGTAAAACTATATCCTGGCCAGTAATTTCACCAGTTTTAGATTTTAAGGACAATAATATGGGGCCTTCCTCGTGCATAATAAAACGTAAACCCTTTAGGTTGAGCATAATCTCTACCACATCCTCTTTCACGCCTTCAATTGTTGTGAATTCATGATCAACACCAGCAATTTTAAATGCTGTTACCGCAACTCCTGGTAAAGAGGTGAGCAAGACACGGCGCAAGGCATTGCCTACAGTCGTGCCATAACCTGGATAAAATGGTTCGATGACAAAAATAGCTTTATTGCCATCTTCTTTAACTAACTTGATCTCTGGTAAATTAATTGCTTCCACGCATCCTCCGCTAATTTAAAAACTATCTTGAATAAAATTCGATAATTAATTGCTCATTGAATGGAATTTCGATCTCGGCTCGAGTAGGTAAGTCAGTAACCATAATTTGTGAAGATTTTGGATCGATTTGCAACCAAGAAACTGCTGAATTATTAGTTGCCATATCTTTAATAAAATCTTGGAGTTTTTGTTTACTAACACAAGTAATTTTATCTTCACTCTTCATTAATATTGAGGGAATATTAGCTGGTTTATCGTTGATCTTAAATTGCCTGTGGGTAATAAACTGTCTAGCTTGAGGATGGGAATTAGCAAAGCCAGCACGATATACCACATTATCAAAACGGGATTCTAAAATTTGTAGTAAATTTTCACTAGCCGATCCCGCTCGACGCACAGCTTCTGTATAATATTTTCTTAATTGTTTCTCGGTAATATGATAAAAAGTTTTGGCCTTTTGCTTTTCTATAAGTTGGAGGCCATAACCAGTATGCTTTTTATAAACACTGGTAGCACCGTGCACGCCAGGTGGTTGCTTATGATGATTCTTAACATATTTAGCAGCTGTAGTCCGATCGGCAGCCATAGCAAAACTCTCTCCGAAGCGTCTGACTTTTCTCATTTTAGGTCCCGTGTATCTACTCATTGCATTAATCGATAATTAAATCTGTAATTATTTAGGTATTAAATTATACTCTTCTAGCTTTTCTGGGTCTCGGTCCATTATGGGGTAAGGGAGTAACATCTTTAATACCTTCAATATGAAGACCAACAGAATCCAATGATCTAATAGCAGCATCTCTGCCAGATCCAACTCCTTGCACCAATACATTGGCTTTGGTCATACCCATATCAACCGCCTTGGTAGCTGCTGCTTTAGCGGCTAGCGAAGCTGCATAAGGGGTTGATTTTTTGGACCCCTTAAACCCGGCGCGTCCAGCACTGTGCCAAGATACCACCTCGCCATTTTCATCTGTAATGGTGATTAAAGTATTGTTAAAGGTTGATTTAATAAAAACTTTTCCTATTGAAAGCGTTCTCTTTTTAGCCCTGCGAGGTTTTTTTGTTACTTTTACCTGGGCCTGCTGTTGCATTTTGGCTTTGGCCTGGGCTTTCTTCTCTCTTTTTTCTTGTTTCTTCTTACCTGCCATAATTTTTAAGTCTTATCTGCTGATTTCTTACGACCACTACCTACAGTCACCCGTTTACCCCGCTTGGTCCGAGCATTAGTCTTAGTAGTTTGTCCTCTCAAGGGAAGATTTTTCTTATGTCGGTCACCCCTATAACTTCCAATGTCTTTTAATCTTTTAATGTTTGTAGAAATTTCTCGGCGCAAATCACCTTCTACTATATAGTTCTTTTCAATAATCTCTTTAATTCTATTGGCTTCCTCCTCTGTCATGTCATCTGTTCGTTTATTAACATCGACATCAGCACTGTTTAAAACTTCTCTACTACGAGTTAGACCAACCCCATATAGATAAGTCAAAGCAATTTCTATACGTTTTTTGGCTGGTAATTGAATGCCTAATATTCTCATCATTTCTTATCCTTGAACTTGTTTATGTTTAGGATTAGAGCAAATTACTCTAACCTTGCCCCGGCGACGAATTACCCGACATTTTTGGCAGATTTTTTTTACAGATGAACGCACTTTCATTTCTTTAACCTTTATTTATACCGATAGATAATGCGACCCCGTGTTAGATCATAGGGGCTCATTTCTACTGTAACTGTGTCACCAGGTAAAATTTTTATATAATGCATCCTAATCTTGCCGGAGATATGGGCTAAGATAATGTGTCCACCCTCAATCTCTACCCGAAAGTTTGCATTGGGTAGAGCTTCTAATACCTTACCTTTAGTTTCGATTACTTCTTTGGCTGACATAGGAGATACTTTGTTATTATATCTATTATACTACTTAAATCAAGGGGTAAAATCTAAAATGTCTTGAATGGGAGTGAGAATTTGAGCTCCTTCAGGTGCAACAGCTACAGTTTGCTCAAAATGAGCCACTGGCTGATTATCGGAGGTTAGAACGCTCCATTGGTTGTTTAAGGTGATATGGGCTTCTTTTCCTACCCCTGCAATTGGTTCTATGGCAATAGTGCTACCTACTGGCAAAATCACATTTTTATCTGGACCAACAAAATTTGGAATAACTGGTTCTTCGTGTAAATCCTTGCCAACACCATGCCCAACAAATTGACGCATTATTGTTAAATTGTCTTTGATTAAAGAAGTTTCAATCGCATGAGATATTTCTTCGACCCTAATATCAGCTCTAACAACTCCACAACCAGCTAATAACGCCCGGTAAACTCCTTTGAGAAGAGGCAATCGGTTATGGATATCTTTTCCTACTATCCAGGTTATTGCTGCATCAGTATGAAAGCCCTTGTACCAAAAACCGAAATCAATACTCACAACGTCCCCCTCCAATAATTGATAGGAGTTTGGGATGCAATGCACAATGCCTTGATTAACTGAAGTACAAATAGCTGCCGGATATCCTCGATAACCCAAAAAAGATGGACGTCCAGATTGATTAATTGACTCTTCTCGAGCTATTTTATCTAAATTTATTAAGGTAACACCGGGAACAATATGTTTTTTAATATGCTTTAAGATAGAAATGAGACGACGACCCCCTTCAGTCATTAACTCCAACTCGGCCGCATTTTTTACTATGACACTCATATCACTTTTACAGCTTGCTCAATATCTTGCGCCACTTTTTCCATTGTTTGATTACCGTTAACAGTAATTAATGTTTTGGTTTGTTTATAATGTCGGAGAACATTAAGATATGACTCATGAAATACTCGTATCCTTTCCGCTACTATCTTAGGATTAATATCATCATGTCGGTTTTCCAATTTAGCTCGACGGATAATACGTTGCTTGGCCACAGTTGCTGGCAAAGAGATAAAAACCATTATTATTTGACGATGAAATTTTTGTTGAATTTTTTTAAGTAACCGCACTTGACTTAAACGTCTAGGATACCCATCAAACACGACGCGTTTCTTTTTAGGAACACGAGCGATAAAATCATAAACCAATTTTGAGGTAACACTTTCTGGAACCAACTTGCCTTTATCAACATATTTTTTAGCAATTTGCCAACCCAGTGATTTTTTAGCAATAAGATTCCGCAGAAGTTTTCCAGTGTTAATATGGCTAGCGTGTAATTTTTTTGTTAATAGTTCAGCTTGGGTACTTTTGCCACTACCTGGACCACCATAAATTATGATGTCAGGTTGAATTTTAGAATTCGTCATATTTTTTCATAACCAATTGGGATCGAACTTGCCTCATGGTTTCTAAGGCCACACTAACCACAATCAACAGCGACGTGCCTCCAATAGTTAAACTGGGAATTTTTACGAAGGCCTGAACTAATAAAGGCAATATAGCAATTAATCCTAAAAATACTGAACCCGCTAAGGTAATGCGATTACTAATATAAGCCAGGAAATCAATTGTTTGCTTTCCTGGTCTTATTCCAGGAATAAATCCTCCGGATTTTTGAAGATTCTCTGCAACATTAGTAGGTTTAAAAATTACCCAAGTATAGAAATAGGTAAAGAATATAACCAATAAGAAATATAGGACTCCATAAACAATCTGATTAGCAAAAGCTGTTTTAATAAATTCAGCCGAAGCAGCTAACCATGGACTACGCGCATTAATGAAAATAGCCGATACCATACCAGGAAAAATCAGTAATGACAAAGCAAAAATAATTGGAATAACTCCGGCTTGGTTAACCTTAAGGGGCAGATTAGAAACTATCCCAGAAGCAAACCGATTAGTCCTTATGCGACCAGCATAAGAAATAGGGATATTACGCTGACCTTCTGTAATATAAACTACGAAATAAATTGTTAGTAAAGCTAAAATCACAAATGCGATAACACGAGTTAACTGACCCGTACTAAATACCATTGCAGTGCTTGAAATAACTTGTGGCAATCGAGAAACAATACCCAAAAAGATGATCAGAGAAATACCATTGCCAATACCATATTCACTGATCAATTCCCCTAACCACATAACTAAAATAGTACCCGCTGTTACTGTTAATAAAATAGCAGCTAAGTGATAAGGACCAACATTATTCAATATAGGAACTTCTGAATTACGAAGCAACGCAATCATGCCATAAGATTGTAGTAGCGCCAAAGGCACGGTCAGATAACGAGTGTATTGATTAAGTTTACGTCTGCCATAATCACCCTCTTTTTGTAATGCTTCTATTTGCGGAATGGCCATTGTCATTAGTTGGATAATAATCGAAGCATTAATAAAAGGTGCTACTCCCATTAAAGCAATGGAAAAATTACTTAAAGAACCTCCTGAAAAAATATCCATCAGACCTAAGAATTGATTTTGAGCAAAAAATTCTTCTAATCTAACTAAATCTACTCCTGGTATCGGAATATGAGTGATGATTCGAAAAATAACCAACAATATTACTGTCCAAAAAATGCGTGTACGTAGATCCTTGTGCTTAAAAATTTGAGTTATAGTTTGCCACATACAATAACCTTATCTAATTAAATTAATTTTACCACCAGCTTGTTCAATTTTTTGTTTAGCTAAAACAGAAACACCATGAACCTCTATTTCAAAAGCTTCTTTAACTTCGCCTACTCCTAAAATTTTAATTGCGTTATAATTATCCATTGATCTCGACTCTTGAATTGTTTGTAGATTTAATTTATTGCCTGATGCCCACCGAGATAAATCGCGCAAATTAATAATTAAAACTCGGGGTTTATTGGGTCGATGAAAACCTCTTTTCTTGGGAATAATTTGCATTAATGGTTTTTGTCCACCTGCAAAATTGGCTGGGATATTGCCACCTGTACGAGATTTTTGACCTTTCGTGCCTCGACCAGCAGTTTTGCCTCTACCAGAACCAATTCCTCGACCTACCCGTCGACGACTTTTATTTTTAATTTTATTAATAGTTAGTTTATGTAACTGCATAATCTATTTATTAGTAGATTTAACCTTCACATTGGTCGTAGAAGTTTTTTGTATATAATTCATTCCTCTCATCTGTAATAAATCCTTGGGATTTTTTAACATAGTCAAGGCCTTAATAGTTGCCATGGTATTACTTAGTTTATTCTTTGATCCCATTGCCTTACCAACTACATCTTTAATACCAACTAAAGACAGGACTACGCGCATAGAACTTCCTGCCACAATACCAGTACCGGCGGGAGCTGGTTTAATTAAAATAGATGCACTCTTGTAAGAAGTTTTAACCAGATAGGGAATAGTAGAACCTTGTAAAAAAATCGATATAACTTGTTTTTTAGCAGTGGTGACGGCTTTGGCGATGGCGCCGCTAACATCAGCAGCTTTACCAACCCCACAACCAATCCTTCCTTTTTCATCACCGATCACTACTAAAGCCCGAAAGCGTACTCGTTTACCGCCCTTAACCACCCGAGCTACCCGATTAATCTCTAAAACCCGTTCAATAAATTCGGGCTTTTCCATCGATTTAGCAGAATAATTATTTCTCATAGATTGTTTAAAATATTAACCCTTGCTCACGAGCAGCTTCTGCCACGGCTTGAATCTGGCCATGATATTGATAACCACTACGATCAAATACTATTTCCTTAATACCGGCTTGAATTGCTTTGTCAGCTATCATTAATCCCAACTCTTTAGCGTTGGCTATTGTGCTTTTAGATTTAGCATCAATACTAGATACCGAAACTAATGTTTTGCCAGTTGTATCGTCAATTAGTTGTAACCGTAAATGTTTCAAACTTTTAGATACACAAAGACGAGGACGTTTTGGTGTACCAATAATTTTGGTACGAAGACGCCGATGTCGTTTTATTCTACTAATAGTTCTAGAAATATGCATAATAATTATGGTTTAGGCGGTGCTAGTTTTAGCAGCTTTACCTTGTTTGCGTTTAATTACTTCTCCCTGATATTTTATACCCTTACCTTTATATGGTTCAGGTTTTTTCTGAGCTCGAATACGTGCTGCCATCTCTCCCACTACCTCTTTATCTATACCGCTGACTAATATATCATTTTTTAATGTTTTGATAGTCACTCCGGGTAAAATAGGCATCTTGACTGGATGAGAAAAACCAATGTGTAACCAAATTTCATTATCGTGTACTTCTCCGCGAAAACCTACTCCTGAAATTTCTAAAGTTATTTTAAAACCTTCAGTTACACCCTTGATCATATTAGCTAACTTAGCTCGCGTTAAACCATGCAGTGCTTTAGATGACCTGTCATCAGGATGGTTATTAATTATTGTGATTAAACCATTCTTTTGAGTTAAACCAATGACGGATGGTAGCTTCCATCGTAATTCCCCCAACTCACCTTTTGCAATTGCATTACCATCTACCATGGTCAAGGTAGTTTTTTCGGGCAATTCAATAGGTAGTTTACCAATTTTTGACATAATTTTTACCAGATTTTAAACAATACTTCTCCTCCTAACTTAGCGTCCCGCGCCTGAAGACTCGTCATTAATCCTTGAGAAGTAGAAACTACCACAGTTTCTAATTTACTAAAATAATTCTTGGTTAATTTTGTATTATTCATATAGATACGCTGACCAGGTTTACTAATCATTTGTAACCCCCTAATAACTGGCTCTCGTTGATGGTATTTGAAAGTAATTAATAAATATGGAAGGGCATCTGTCTGTTTAATTAATTCGTATTTTTCTATCCAGCCATTATCAACAAGAATTTGAGCAATTTTTTCTTTAAAACGAGATGTGGGTATTTTGGTTGTTAAAAACTTTCGCGCCACAGCGTTACGTAATCTGGTTAACATGTCAGCAATTGGATCAGTAATCATAATACTTAATTTAATTAATTACCAGGAAGACTTTTTAATACCAGGCAAAAATCCTTGACCGGCTAATTCCCTAAAACAAATACGGCAAATTTTAAAATCTCTAATATAACCATGACGGCGACCACATAATTTGCACCGGTTAACTTTACGAGTAGAAAACTTGGGTTTATTCTCCGATTTTCTAATTAATGCGCGTCTAGCCATAATTATTTTTCTTTAAAAGGAAAATTTAATTTAGATAGTAATAATTTTGCCACTGCATCGGTTTGAGCAGTAGTATGAATAGTAATAGCAAGTCCAAATGTCTTTTCTATATTATCCAAAGTAATTTCTGGAAAAACAATATGTTCCTGTATACCTAAGGTATAATTACCCTTACCGTCAAAAGCAGTGGAAGAGATACCTTGAAAATCGCGAATACGAGGCAGAGAAACATTAACTAATCTATTCAAGAAATCATACATGCGCTGACCTCGTAATGTTACCATAACTCCAATCGGCATTTTTTCTCTTAATTTAAATCCAGCGATCGACTTACGAGCCAAAGTTACTACTGGCTGTTGTCCTGTAATCTTACTTAACTCTCCCTTAATGGTTTCTATGAGATTGGGATCTGATATTGCTCTGCCAGCCCCTACACTTAAAGTAACTTTAACTAACTTAGGTGCTTCCTCTATTGATTTTAAATTTAGTTCAGCTTGTAGAGCCTTTCTGGTCTGATTGTATAATTCTTTAAATATCATTTTATACTGTACTTTTACAAATTTTACAAATTCTTTCCTTATCGCCAGATGAAGTTATTTTATAACCCAATTTAACCGGCTTATTACAATGACTACACATAAACATTACTTTAGCGGGGTTTAGTGGCATTGCTATCTCTACTATTCCGCCCCCTGACTGTCGATCACGCGATTTAATATGTTTTTTCCCAATATTAATTCCGATTAATTTAATAGTCTGGGTTCGTGAATTCACTGCAGCCACTTTGCCAACTTTGCCTCTTTCTTTACCTTTAATAACTAAAACGTTATCGCCTTTTTTAATTTTCATTACAAAACCTCTGGAGCTAAAGAAATAATTTTCATATATCCAGCGTCACGTAATTCACGGGCTACTGGTCCAAAAATACGGGTACCACGAGGAGTTTTATCTTTATTAATTAATACCACTGCATTTTCATCAAAATTTACATATGTGCCATCTTTTCGTAATAATTTGTGTTTTTGTCTAACAACCACAACTCTGACTATTTCTTTCTTTTTGGCTAACCCACGAGGACTAGCCGTTTGCACTGCAGCAATCACCACATCTCCTACTCCTGCATAACGCCGACGAGAACCACCTAACACTTTAAAACATTGAACCTCTTTGGCTCCAGTATTATCAGCAACTTTTACTCTAGTTCCTTCTTGAATCATAGTTTTATACTTCACTTAAAGCAGTATCTACTGCTTGAATATCTTCATTAATATTTTTTTGATCTCCTCCTGGTTTAACATCCACAATTAGCCATCTTTTTAATTTACTTAGTGGCCGAGTTTCTTCAATAGTTACCCAATCACCTAATTTAGCTTTATTTTCAGGATTATGAGCTAAGAAGCGTCGAGTGCGCCGAATTTTCTTTTGATATATTGGATGCCCCACAAATGCATCTACTGACACTACTACAGTAGAGGTCATCTGGGCACTAACCACTTTTCCACTTTTATGTTGTTTATTGTTATTCATGAGACAATGACTTAATAATTTCTTGTTCTTTAGTAACAGTTAATAAACGGGCTAGATATTTTTTAGCAATAATTAATAAATGCCAATTCTTTATGCGGTGCATTGCTACTTCTGATTTCAATTGCACTATTTGTGCCTTGGTTTTAGAAATCTCAGCAACCAACTCTTCGGATTTAAGTTTTCGTATTTTAACAATATCCATTATTGTCTGCTAACAAATTTAGTTTTTACAGGTAATTTATAACCGGCTAATTTCATTGCTTCGCGCGCATCAGCATCAGTAACTCCTGCAATCTCAAATATAATAGTACCTGGCTTAACTGTTGCTACGTAATGACTAATTGCCCCCTTACCACTACCCATTCTCACTTCGTTAGGTTTAGAAGATACAGATTGGTGAGGAAAAACTCGGATCCATACTCTGCCTTCTCGCTTCACAAATCTCACCATAGCTCGACGACTAGCTTCAATCTGACGAGCAGTTATCCATCCTAATCCTAATGATTTTAAACCATACTCACCAAAAGCTACAGTTGTACCTCGAGTAGCCTTACCTTTCATGCTACCCCGTTGTTGTTTACGATATTTAACTTTTTTAGGTATTAACATATCTTATGTTTGCTTTTTTTCTGCTTCAATATCTTTTTCACCTTCTTTAAATACCCATACCTTAACCCCAATCACACCATAAGTGGTATGAGCTTCCTGGTGACCATAATCAATAAAATGACGGAAGGTATGAAGGGGAATTTTACCACTAGCAAACATTTCGGAACGAGATATTTCAGCTCCATTTAATCTTCCTGAAATCATAATTTTAATCCCATCAACCTTATTCTTTTGAGCTGCATTCATCGCCCCTTTAGCTGCTCGTCTAAATGGTAGGCGTCGTTCAATCTGATCAACAATCTGATTAGCAATAATCGCAGCATTGGACTCTGGGTCTTTAATTTCAACAATATTAACTTTAATTTCATGACCAATAGCTGTTTTAACTTTTTTACGCAACTCTTCAATACCAGAACCACCATGACCAATAATCATTCCTGGTTTAGCAGCAAAAATATTTACAATAACATTATTACCAAACCGCTCAATTTCAATTTTTGCAATTGAAGCCTTGCGTAATTGTTTATTAATTAACTTACGTAACTTATGATCTTCTACTAAATAGATCGAGTAATTTTTAATATCAAACCAACGAGACCGCCATCTAACGGTATACCCTAATCGATTACTGATTGGATTGATCTTATTTCCCATAATATTTATTTATTGGTAGTTCTGGTGAATATTTTTTTGCCAATAGATTTAGTTTTTAATTTACCGACGTCTGCTTTAGCTAATTTAATATTATCAGCTGACAGAGATGGCGTAACATTACTTACAGAAGTAGGTGTGGAGTTTTTTGGGGTAGAAATTGAAGCTTTGATTGATTTTTTAACTGTCTCCACTTTAATTGGAATAATCTCTTCTAATACTACTCGCAAATGAGCAGTTCTTTTTAGTCTTACATCGGCTGCTCCGTGAGAACGGAACCAATAACGCTTATAACGAGCACCATCATCAGCAGTTAAAAGCTTAATTTTTAAATTATCAATTTTTACATTATAGTTATTCATAGCGTTAGCCACTGCTGAAGCTACTAATTTATAAATCATCTTACCTGCTTTACTATTAGAATAGCGCAAGCTATCCAACACTTCCGAGACAGACCGTTTACGCAAATCACTCAAAAGTGGTTTAACTTTTTTGGGACTAATACGAGCAGATTTTAGCTCAGCATTGATTAACATAAGGCAAAATTATTTTTCCTTCTTATTGGTTGATGTAGTTTCTTCGGTCGGAGTAGCTGTCATACTTGATTTTTTAGCTTGTTCTTTAGCCATTCTACCGCCATGACCTCTAAATTTCCTGGTTAAAGAAAATTCACCTAAACGATGTCCCACCATATTTTCCATCACAAAGACCGGTATGTGAACTTTACCATTATGGACATCAAAAGTCATTCCCACCATTTCAGGAGTAATAGTAGAAGAACGCGCCCATGTTTTTATTGACTGTTTGGCTCCGCTATCTTTCATCTTATCAATCTTTTTTTGCAGGCTGGAATGAATATACCAGCCCTTCTTTAGGGACCTAGACATTATTTTTTCCTCTTTTTACTTCTGGGTTTAATAATATATTTACTCCCTTTTCTCCTCTTTCTAGTTTTATAACCCAAGGTAGGCTTACCAGTTGGAGTTTTGGGATGTTTCAAACCTATTGAAGTATTTCCCTCACCACCACCATGAGGGTGATCAACTGGATTTTTAGCTTTCCCTCTAACATTAGGCCGACGTCCCAACCAACGCATACGTCCAGCTTTCCCAATTTTAATATTATTGTGGTCTGAATTAGACACGGTCCCTATACTAGCAAAACATATTTCTGGTATGGTACGAATTTCTCCTGAGGGTAGCTTAACTTGTGCTTGAGATTTATCAAAACCCAAGATTAAAGCATTACTTCCTGCTGAACGTACAATTTGTCCACCCCGACCGGGTTGTAATTCAATATTGTAAATATGAATACCAGTAGGAATATTTTTAAGCATTAAACGATTACCAATTTTAATCTTAGTATTAGTATTACAGACGATTTTATCTCCAACTTTCATGTTATCCGGAGCTAAAATATAAGTTTTAGTGCCATCTGAATAAACAACCAAAGCAATATAAGCAGATCGGTTTGGATCGTATTCTATAGTTTGCACCATCGCAGGAATACCTAGTTTAATTTGTTTTAAATCAACTACCCGCCAAAGCTTCTTAGCTCCACCCCCACGAGATTGTACAGTAATGACTCCACGAGCATTTCGACCACTGGAACGTATAATACCTTTAGTTAATCCTTTTAAAGGTTGTTTTACTGTCACTAAACCAGTGCGATTAATAACACTCATTCCCCGTCGACCTGCATTATTACGTTTTAATACTTTAACTGGCATCTTTTACCTTTTCTTCAAATAATTTTATGGTTTGCCCTGGTTGTAAGGTTATAATTGCTTTTTTCTCATCTTTACGCTTAACCTTCATTCTCCCGAATTGTTTAGGTTTTCCTTTAACTCGCATTATATTAATTGATTTTACCTTAACTTTAAAAATATTTTCTACGGCTAATTTAATAGTTGCCATATTAGCCCTAGGATCAACTTTAAAAATATACTTATTGGCATTACCTAAATAAACACTTTTTTCTGAAATAACTGGTTTTTGAATAATTAAACCTTTCATGAATTCAATCTATTATTTAAAATAGTTAATGCTTCTGGTAATAAAATTATGTGACGAGCCCTTACGGCATCTAAAATATTAACTTGGTCAGCTTGACGCACAATAATATAAGGGATATTGCTTACTGCTTGTACAAGCAAAGGTTCTGGCTTGGCTGTTATTAAAAGATTGTTTTGTGCATCCAAAACTCCCTTTAAAAATTGCAATGCATTCTTAGTTTTAAAATCACTGGTATAATTTTTATCTATGCTAAAAATTTCACCAGCAGATGCCTTATCAGCTAAAACAGTATTAAGGGCAGGGGAAAGGATCTTCCGATTAATCTGGTGATAAAAATTTCGCTCTGAACTAGGCCCAAACACTCGACCGCCACCTCGCCATACCGGAGTTCGTTTAGTTCCCACTCTAGCCCTACCAGTACCCTTTTGTCGCCAAGGTTTCTTGGTACTACCAGCAACTTCTCCTCGAGTTTTTGTATGAGCTGTTGCATGATGTAAATTATGTTGTAAATCTACAACCAATTGAGCTAATAATTGGTGTGACACTCGGCAATCACTAGTAAACTCTGTTGCAGATACTAAAACCGGAACAGATTTTGACTCTGTTTTTTCTGATATAGATTTTATAGGGGAATTTTTTTTAGGCATGTTTCCTTACTAAAATAAAACTTTTATAACCTCCTGGCACTGATCCTTTTACGGCTAATCGTTGACTTGATTGATCTACGGCCACTACTAATAAATTTTTAGCAGTTATGCGATCCACGCCCATATGCCCTGCCATACGTTTGCCAGGTTGCACACGTGGCATACCCATAGCTCCAATTGAACCGGGTTGCCGATGATGATCGTGACCATGAGACGAAGGACCACTTTTAAAATTATGTCTCTTAATTGTGCCAGCAAATCCTTTGCCCTTAGAAATACCAGTAATTATAACCTTATCACCGACCTGAAAAACAGATACATCCACTAATTGACCTTTATTATATGTTGCAGAATCTTCCACTCTAACTTCCCATAAAATCTTGGCATCTAATTTTTGTAGATGTCCTGCCATTGGTTTAGAATACTTTTTTTTCTCGCCAGCCCCTAACTGTACTGCAGAATAACCATCTTTTTCTACTGTTTTAATTTGAGTCACCACATTGGGGCTAACTTTTAACCAGGTCACACCGACCATATCGCCGTTTTTTAAAACCACTTTGGACATTTCTGATTTTTGAGCGATTAAACCAATCATTTTAGTTACACTATAAGCAGTCGGCTATAGGATTATTACCCTACTAGCAGAACAGTTATCCATTTAAATAATAAAAACTACATTTTTACTTCTATGCTCACCCCAGCCGGTAAATTTAGGCTGGTGAGGGCATCGATAGTTTTGGAACGTGGATCAGTAATTTCAATCAAACGTTTATGAATACGCATTTCAAACTGTTCCCGAGCATCCTTGTGTACAAATGTTGAACGCTGAACAGTATAAGATTTTTTTTCTGTTGGCAAAGGAATAGGTCCAACTACGTTCGCTCCAGTTCGTTCAGCAGTTTCTACAATCAGTTTGGCTGATTGGTCAATAATCCGGTGATCATAAGCTTTTAAACGAATTCGAATACGCTGTTTGGCACTTGTATCTTTAGAAGAGTCCTGTTTTTTACTAGCCATGTCTTTTGCCATACAAGATTTCAATTAATACTGGCTACCCCATTACTGGTTAGAGTAATGGGGTATTGAGTTTTATTTATTTTATAATTTTAGTTGCTACACCTGCTCCTACGGTCTTGCCTCCTTCACGAATAGCAAAACGTAGACCTTCTTCCATAGCTACTGGCACAATTAATTTAACCACTAATTTAATAGTGTCACCAGGCATAACCATTTCTTGGCCAGCGGGCAATTCTAATTCTCCTGTAACATCAGTAGTCCGAATGTAGAATTGTGGTTTATATCCTTTAGTGAAAGGAGTATGACGACCACCCTCCTCTTTACCTAAAATATATACTTCCGCTTCAAAATCTGTATGAGGAGTGATTGAACCTGGTTTGGCCAAAACTTGACCTCTTTCAATTTCATCACGCTCAATACCACGGAGTAGTGCTCCAATATTATCTCCAGCTTGACCTTGATCAAGCAATTTACGGAACATTTCTACTCCAGTTACCGTTACTTTTCGAGTTGGTTTTAATCCTACAATTTCTACTTCTTCATTAATTTTTACAATGCCTTGCTCTACCCTACCAGTTGCTACCGTTCCCCGACCCTTAATAGAAAAAACGTCTTCTATGGGCATTAAGAAAGGTTTATCTAGTGCCCTTACAGGATCAGGAATATAAGTATCCATTGCCTCTAAAAGATCTATGATGGGCTTAATCGCAGTTTCATCCCCCGGATTCTCCATCGCCTTTAAGGCAGATCCCCGAATTACCGGGACTTCTTTACCTGGAAATTCATATTTGGTAAGTAGATCCCTTACCTCTTCTTCTACTAAATCAACTAATTCAGGATCATCAACCATATCAACCTTATTAATAAAGACGATAATTCGAGGTACTCCTACTTGGTGAGCCAAAAGAATATGTTCTCGCGTTTGGGGCATGGGACCATCTGTAGCAGCGACCACCAAAATTGCAGCATCCATTTGAGCTGCTCCAGTAATCATATTTTTGATATAGTCAGCATGACCAGGACAATCAACATGAGCATAGTGTCGTTTTTCTGTTTCATACTCCTGATGAGAAGTAGCAATTGTAATACCCCGATCGCGCTCTTCTGGAGCGTTGTCGATATCTTCGAATTTTTTAGCTGATGCTAAACCCTTTTTAGCTAAAACCTGGGTGATTGCTGAAGTTAAAGTAGTTTTACCATGATCAACATGACCAATCGTACCTACATTAACGTGCACTTTGTTTCTCTGAAATACTTCCGCCATATAAACTCCTATAAATTAACTTTAACTTTGTATACCTTTAGAAAATACACTAAATATCAGGGTGAGACAAGAGGAAATTAAGTAATTATTTGACAAATTGGCATCTTTCTGTTCTAATTCTGTTTTTTACCAACAATTTCTTGCTGAACATTAGCTGGGACCTGAGCATATTTATTAAACTCCATGGTGTAAGAAGCTCTGCCTTGAGTCATTGATCTTAGATCTGTAGCATAACCAAACATCTCTGCCAACGGCACTAATGCTGAAATTGTTTTTGCATTACCCCGTTGCCCCATGCCTTCAATCATTGATCGTCGGCTATTTAAATCTCCCGTTACATCTCCCATAAATTCTTCTGGGGTGACTGCTTCTACTTTCATAATAGGTTCTAAGATTACCGGATCGCCTTTTCTAACCCCTTCTTGCAATGCCATTGAACCAGCAATCTTGAAAGCCATTTCTGAAGAATCAACTTCATGATAAGAACCGTCGTAAAGAATAGCTCTGATTCCAACCATTGGATATCCCGCTAAAACTCCTCTACTTAATGCTTCTTTTACACCTTTTTCTACTGCCGGAATATATTCTTTAGGAACACGACCACTGACAATCTGATTAACAAATTCAAAATTACTATCTCCTTCTAATGGTTCAAATTTCATTAAAACGTGTCCATATTGACCACGTCCTCCACTCTGACGAATATATCTTATTTCTACATCTGATGGTTTACGGATAGTTTCATGATAAGCCACTTGTGGCTTACCCACATCAGCTTCGACTTTAAATTCGCGACGCAAACGATCAACAATAATATCTAAATGTAACTCGCCCATTCCAGAAATTTCTGTTTGTGTAGTTTCTTCGTTTGTCACCACTCGGAAAGTGGGATCTTCTTCGGCTAACTTACCCAATGCAATAGACATTTTCTCTTGATCAGCTTTGCTTTTGGGTTCAATAGCAATTGAAATAACTGGTTCAGGAAAAACAATTGATTCTAAAATAATCGGATACGTTAGGTCACATAAAGTATTGCCAGTAGTAATTTTTTTAATCCCCACCACAGCTACGATTTCTCCAGCAAAAACTTCACTCACTTCTTCTCGATGATTACTGTGCATCCGCACGATTCTGCCCACCCTTTCTTGTTCACCAGTAGAAGAATTATAAACATAGGAGCCCGACTTGAGGCTTCCAGAGTAAACCCTAATATAAATCAATTTACCAATAAATGGATCAGTGGCCACCTTAAAAGCTAAAGCTGAAAATGGTTCAGAATCATCAGAGTGTCGGATAATTTCCCCCTCTGATTTAGGATCAGTGCCAGTAACTGGAGGAACATCCAAAGGGTTGGGTAAATAATCTACAACAGCATCCAATAATGGTTGAACTCCCTTGTTTTTTAAGGCAGATCCACATAAGACAGGATATAGATGGTTATTAATCACTGCATTTCGTAATGCTTTTTTGAGTTCATCAATAGTTAAAACTTGATCAGCTAAAAATTTTTCTAAAAGTTGATCCTCAGTTTCGGCAATTGCTTCAATTAAATCTCGACGATATTTTTTAACTTCATCTTGTAATTCAGTTGGTATATCTGTTTCTAGAATCTCCTTACCGAGATCATCTTGATAAATATAAGCACGTTCATTTAATAAATCAATCAATCCTTTGTAAGTATCATAAGACCCGATGGGCAATTGGATAGGAATTGCTTTAGTGGTTAATCTTTCCTTAATTGATTTGAAGCTACTATAGAAGTCCGCTCCCATACGATCCATCTTATTAATAAAGCAAATTCTGGGAACATTATATTTATCTGCTTGTCGCCAAACAGTTTCGCTTTGAGGTTCTACTCCAGCCACTCCATCAAACACTACTACTCCACCATCCAAAACACGTAAAGACCGCTCTACTTCTACTGTAAAATCAACATGACCCGGCGTATCAATTAAGTTAATCCGGATATCTTTCCAAAAACAAGTGGTAGCGGCAGAAGTAATTGTAATACCTCTTTCTTGTTCTTGTTCCATCCAGTCCATCACCGCTGCGCCTTCATGTACTTCGCCCATTTTATAAGTTCTACCGGTATAGAATAAAACCCGCTCAGTGACAGTGGTTTTACCTGCGTCTATATGAGCGATAATTCCAATATTTCTAGTTTGAACAATACTATATTCTCTGGCCATATATTAATTAAATAGTTAAAATCTTCCGAAATGAGCAAAAGCCCGATTAGCTTCGGCCATCTTGTGAGTTTCTTCTTTCTTTTTCACTGCTCCCCCTGTGTTATTAAAAGCATCCATTAGTTCAGCAGCTAATCTTTTAGCCATTGGCATACCCTTACGGGATCTGGCAGAAGAAATAATCCACTGGAATCCTAAGATAATTTTTCGATTGGCTGAAACTTCAGTAGGAATTTTGTAATTAGCACCCCCCATCCGACGACTTTTTAATTGCACCATTGGCATAACGTTATCTAAAGCGATTTGTAAAATTTCCATACCTGGTTTTTTCAATTTTTGACTAGCCTCCTCTAAGGCAGTATAAACAATGTTTTCGGCAATAGTTTTTTTACCATTTAAAATTAGTTTATTTATAAGTTTTTGTACTAAAATACTGCCCAATTTCCTGTCTGGTAAAATGTCTCGCTTAATTGATTTTGCTTTACGTGCCATAAATTTACTTAACCTTTCCTACTTGTGCCTTTTCCATCGCTACTCTTAGCACCATATTTACTTCTACCTTGTTTACGATTAGTCACACCAGCTGTATCTAAAGTTCCTCGAACAATATGGTAGCGTACACCAGGCAAATCTTTTACTCTACCTCCTCGTAATGTCACAATGGAGTGTTCTTGTAAATTATGACCAATCCCTGGAATATATGCCGTAACTTCCATACGATTTGTTAATCTAACACGGGCAATTTTCCGTAAGGCAGAGTTTGGTTTTTTGGGAGTAATGGTGGTAACTTTAACACAAACTCCTCGTTTCTGCGGAGAACCCTTCTTTAGCTTCACAGAACGATTTTTTAGAGTATTAAAACCGATCTGCAAAGCAGGAGATTTTGACTTTTGGGTTGCAGATTTACGAGATTTTCTAATTAATTGATTAATAGTTGGCATAAGATGATTGGTACAAAATATTAATAGATACTATGTTATTTAAACTGGAAGTTGTTTGTTTGTCAATTTTGGGCTTTAAGAATGCTTTTCCCGCAATTTATGAAAAGATAAGCCAGTGCCGGCAGGAATCAAACGACCAATAATAACATTCTCCTTTAATCCCTTAAGATGATCGACTTTACCCTGAATAGCTGCTTCGACTAATATACGGGTAGTTTCCTGGAAAGAAGCGGCCGAAAGAAATCCTTCTGTTTTTAAAGCAGCCTTTGAAATACCTAATAGTAACTTATCAAATTTAAGAGGACGCTTTTTTTCAGCAGTAAGTCGATCTACCTCCTGCTCTAATGCTAATCTAGAGATATCTTCTCCGGCAATATAATTACTGTCTCCTTCATCCTCAACCCTTCCTAATCTAAACATTCTTTGAATCACTATCTCGACGTGCTTGTCGTTAATATTTTGACCTTGCCAAGCATAAATTTTTTGAATCTCGCTAAGAATATAATGTTTAGTTGCATTTTCTCCCTTTAATCGAATATAGGTCTTTAAATTATAATGTCCTTCGGTAAGTCGATCTCCTTTAGCTACTTTCTGATTGTCAACAACTTTAAGATACATGTTGGTAGTTAGGGGATATTCGATCATCTCTTTTTTCTCATGAATAATATACCCCGTTTTTCCTTCCATTTTAACAGTGCCTGTAACTAAAGAAGCTATCTCTTCATCTTTGGCACCAATGGCAATGATATCTCCTTTTTTAACTTGATCACCATCACTTACCTTAAGAGTCATGCTTGCCCCCGCAGGCAATTCTAAATGTTTCTCAACCTTACCCAATAATTGTAAGAATTTTTTATTATTTATTTCTACTAATTTTATAAGACCGTCCCTTTCTGCTAATAAAGCTTCGGTTTTGGGGGCTCTGGCTTCAAATAGCTCCTCAACTCTTGGTAATCCTTGTGTAATATCTAAAGCACTTGCTACGCCACCAGTATGGAAAGTTCTCATAGTTAACTGGGTACCAGGTTCACCAATGCTTTGAGCAGCAATAATACCAACAGCCTCACCTATTTTGACTAATGCACCCGTGGCTAAATCTTCTCCATAACATTTTTGACAAATACCATGTTGAGATCGACAATTAAGCACCGAACGAACAGTGACTGACATCACTCCTTGGTCTTCAATTAGTAAAGCAATGCTTTTATCTATATAGGTACCCGCCATCACCACAACTTCACCCGTAGGACTCTTGATGTCTTCTAAGGCAAATCTACCCCTTACTACTGAACTTAATTTTTCATTAATTGATTCTGCGTATTCAGTCGTAATTAATCGACCCACAGTTGCACCGCAATCTTCTAAGGCAATTGTGGCGTCTTGAGATACATCAACTAAACGTCGGGTCAAATAACCAGCGTCAGATGTCTTTAGAGCTGTATCAGCGCCTCCCTTTCTGGCTCCATGAGTAGAGATGAAATATTCTAAGGGAGTCAATCCTTCTTTGTAGTTAGATTTTACAGGTAACTCAATGGCATTACCTGCCGGATTTACCACAATACCTTTCATGCCAGCCATTTGGTTTAACTGTTCTACACTACCCCGTGCCTTAGGATCCATCATTAAGTTTACAGAAGCAAAGGGATTTTTCTTATCAAATACCACCGCTTCGATCTGTGATTTTACGTCTGTCCAAATTTCTAAAGACAATCTTCTTCTTTCATCAGCAGTAATTAATCCTTCTTTGTATTGTTGTCGAATTTCTTCAACTTTAACTTCAGCTGTCTGAATAATTTCTTTTTTCTGTGGAGGAATGACTAAATCTGCCACACTGAAAGTAGCACCAGAAGCTGTAGCAAATTGAAATCCAATATTCTTTAAATCATCGGCAAATTTGGCAGTAGGTTCGCTGCCAAATAGCTCATAGATAGATTGCATAATCTTTTTCAAAGTTTTACTGGTAACTGGTTCATTTACATAAGTTAAGCTCTGGGGAATAATGCGATTAAATAAAATCCTTCCTAGAGTAGTTTCTAACAACTCACCCGTATCACTATTTTTGATTTTCACTAAGTCATGATAAGTAACGTGATCATTACCGTAAGCCAATAAAAGTTCATCCACATCTTTAAATACCAACCATTTATCAGTTGTCTTGGATTTAGCTAAAGTGGCATAATAACATCCCAAAACAATATCTTGACTAGGTACAATTACGGGTTCACCAGTAGCTGGTTTAAGTAAGTTGTGTGTGGAAAGCATAATAGTAGCTGCTTCTTCTTGTGCTGCGCGAGACAGAGGTAAATGCACCGCCATTTGATCTCCATCAAAGTCAGCATTAAAAGCAGTGCAACTTAGAGGATGTAATTGAATAGCATTTCCTTCTACTAAAACGGGTTGGAATGCTTGAATACCTAATCTATGTAAAGTAGGGGCCCGATTAAGTAAAACATAGTAGTGTCCAATTACTTCATCTAAAGCATCCCAAACTTCTGCTACTTGTTTTTCTACCATTTTGCTTGCTGTTTTTACATTATGTACAATTTCCTTTCGCATTAAATTAGCAATAACAAATGGTTTAAATATTTCCAAGGCGATAGTTTTGGGAAGACCACACTGATTTAAATTTAAAGTTGGTCCTACAACAATTACACTACGACCAGAATAATCCACACGTTTACCTAATAAATTTTGCCGGAAGCGTCCTTGTTTACCCCGCAATAAATCTGATAATGATTTTAATTTCCGTTTGCTAACTGTAGACGTCGATGTTTCTCTAGCCGTTAAATCAAATAAAGCATCTACAGCTTCTTGTAACATTCGTTTTTCGTTACGAGTAATTACTTCAGGGGCGCCCAAATCAAGTAATTTGCGTAAACGATTATTTCTATTAATTACTCGTCGATATAAGTCGTTAAGATCGGAGGTAGCAAATCTACCACCATCTAACTGCACCATAGGACGAAGATCGGGTGGAATGACTGGCAAATTTTTGACCATCATCCAAACTGGCATAATATTAGCTTCGTGAAAATCTTTTAAAATACGTAGCCGTTTTTGTAGACGTTTACGTTTTTGTCCAACAGCTTCGACGAGTTCTTTTTTTAAAATTTCTATTTCCGCTGGCAAATCTAATTTACTAATTAACTCATAAATCGCCTCAGCACCAATACCAGCTTTAAATACGGAACCATATTTCAACATCAAATCCCGATACTCCAATTCGGAAATTATCATCTTTACTCGTAAATTATTAATTTCATTAGTTGCTACCGTATAAGCATTTTTAAGTTTATCAAGTTTTTCTGCTAGTTCTCGGCTTAATCTTTCCCGTTCCGTTAAATTAGCAGATTCTTCCATCTTTTTCTTAATCTCATTCTTAAAATTCTTACTATGTTGAGTGTATTCGGAAGTTAATTGATTTAATGATTGTTGACGTAATTCTTCATTTACATCCGTAATAATGTAAGAAGCAAAATAAACTACTTGCTCTAATTTACGAGCTGGCACATCCAAAGCCAATCCGATCTTAGATGGAGCACCTCTAAGATACCAGATATGAGAAACGGGGACTGCTAAAGTAATATGACCCATACGTTCACGTCGCACTAAAGCTCGAGTAACCTCCACGCCACATTTATCACACACCACTCCCTTGTAACGAATTTTTTTATATTTTCCGCAATAACATTCCCAATCTTTGGTCGGACCAAAGATGCGCTCATCAAATAAACCATCTTTCTCCGGTTTTAGAGTACGATAATTAATGGTTTCTGGTTTAGTTATTTCGCCGTGTGACCATTCTAAAATCTTTTCTGGAGAAGCTAGGGAAATTCTTACAGCCTCAAATAAATCGGCTATGCTTCGTTTGTCTGGTTTGTCGGTTATTAAATTCATAATTTATTTCTTTTTAACAATCTTGCGAGTCACTGGAGTATCGTTCAACGTTTTACCATCTTTATCTAGTAATTCAATGTTAAGACATAATCCCTGCAACTCCTTGGCAATTACATTGAATGCCTCTGGAGTCTGTGGTTTTTGAATTTCTTCTCCTTTAATAATGGATTTATAAGTACTAGAACGGCCCAAGACATCATCAGATTTAATGGTTAACATTTCCTGTAACGTATGTGCAGCCCCATATCCTTCAAGAGCCCAAACTTCCATTTCTCCTACTCTCTGACCGCCTAATTGGGCCTTGCCTCCCAGCGGTTGTTGTGTAACTAAGGCATAAGGACCAATAGAACGAGCATGGATCTTATCGTCTACCATATGATTCAATTTGAGCATATAGATCATACCCACCATAGTTTTTTGGCCAAAAGGATCACCGGTACGGCCATCATAGAGCTGAACTTTACCATCTTCGGGTAAACTGGCTTTTTTCAATTCCTCGACAATACCATCCATATCGACCCCTTCAAACACTGGGTTACAAGAATTAAATCCTAACTTGGCAGCTGCCCAACCTAAGTGAGTTTCTAAAACTTGTCCTAAATTCATACGAGAAATGATTCCCAATGGATTTAAAATAATATCTACCGGAGTGCCATCTTGCATAAATGGCATATCGGCTGACGGCAAAATGCGCGAAATAACCCCTTTATTACCATGACGTCCTGCTAATTTATCCCCTATGGAAATTTTGCGCATTTGAACAATATAAACATAGATCCGCTTAATAACCCCAACCTCTAATTTATCACCCTTGTCTCGACTAAAAATCTTCACATCTACCACCTTGCCATATCCGCCGTGAGGTAGTTTCAGGGAAGTATCTTTTACATCCTTAACTTTTTCACCAAAAATTGCACGCAACAATCTTTCTTCTGCTGTAAGTTCTGTTTCACCTTTGGGTGTAATCTTTCCCACTAAAATATCTAAGGCTTTAACGCGAGCACCAATGCGAACAATTCCATCCTCATCTAAATCAGCAACGGCATCTTCTCCAACATTAGGAATATCATGAGTAGTAATTTCTGGACCTAATTTAGTTTCCCGAACATCAATTTCTTCCCGTTTTATATGGATAGAAGTATAAACATCTTCTTTTACTAAATTATCTGACAGAATAATAGCGTCTTCGTAGTTTGCACCCCCCCAAGGCATAAATGCCACTAATAAATTCCGACCTAATGCTAATTTGCCATTACGAATAGAGGGTCCGTCACACAAGGGATCTCCTTTGGCAACTTTTTGACCCGGATTCACAATTGGTCGTTGATGTAATACACTTTCGGCATTTGATTTACGAAATTTAACTAAAGAAAAATTGTAAGTTTTATCATCTTTGTCACCAACCAATTCAATTCTATTAGCATCAACAAATTTAATAGTTCCTGCCACGGGTGCGGTAATTACCCAGCCCGAACCAAGAGCTGCTGGACCCTCCATACCAGTTCCCACCAAGGGAACTTGGGGTTTAACTAAAGGAATTGCCTGACGTTGCATATTGGCACCCATCAAAGCCCTTCGAGCATCATCATGTTCAATAAATGGAATGAGAGAAGCCGCTATACTCAAAGTTTGACGTGCCGAAATATCCACATAATCTAAACGTCCAACAGAAGTAGCAACGGGTTCATCTCCACCCCCCTCTCTTGCAATAACTTTTTCCACTGTAATAGTACCCTCTTCATCACGAGGAATGTTTGGCTGAGCAATTAACATATTTTCCTCACCATAAGCGTCTAAATAATCAATTTTATTGGTGATTTTTGCCTTAACAGGAATAATTGATATCTCTTTGTATTTTGCTAAAGATTCAGCAAAATTATCATCAATTAAAGTACCTGCCGATATTAAAACTTTATTACTTCCTGGAGCAATAATATCTTTAAAAACATGATGACCGATTGTCGATTTTCCGTCATTTACTACTTCATGAATGATTGAATGGTAAGGTGTTTCGATAAAACCATAGTTATTAACTTTGGCAAATGATGCTAAGAATACTACTAAACCAATGTTCTGACCCTCGGGCGTTTGAATGGGACAAATGCGACCATAATGAGAAGGGTGTACATCGCGCACTTCGAAGCCAGCTCGTTCATGAGATAAACCACCTGGTCCCATAGCTGACAACCGCCGTTTATTTTCTAATTCTGCCAGGGGATTGGTCTGATCCATAAATTGAGATAATTGTGAACTACCGAAAAACTCCTGCAAAATAGCAGTAATCGGTCGAGCATTAATTAATTGAGCTGGAGTAACCGTATGGATATCGGAAACACTCATTCGATCCTTAATAATTCTTTCAACCCGCATCATACCGGTACGAAACTTGTGTAAAACTAATTCTCCCACTGCTTTAACGCGTCGATTCTTTAAGTTATCCACATCATCTGCTTCACCACCTTCATTATTCAATTGAATAATCTCTTTAGTGATGGCAATAATATCTTCTAAGGTTAAAACGCGAAATTCTTTGATGTTAGGAATGTTTAAATTGAGTCGTTTATTGAGCTTATAACGTCCTACACCACTCAAGTCGTAACGCCGCAAGTTCATAAATACGTTATGAAATAAATTACGTGCATTATCCACAGTAGCTAAATCACCTGGTCGCATCTTTTTATATACCTCCAGAGTGGCTTGATCACTGGATTTAGATGGATCTCGATCAATCGTAGCCTGAATATAATCTAATTTAGGATTGGTATTAACATCTTTAAAAGCATCTATAAGCTCACTGTCGCTACCTAAACCAAAAGCTCGAAGTAAAGTAGTTAAATAAGTTTTACGTTTACGATCGATCTTTACAGACATAATTCCTTTATTGTTAGTTTCGATCTCTAACCAAGCTCCTCGTTCTGGAATAATTTTAGCGCCATACTGACCGTGAGTTAGTCCTTCGCTTCTAGTAAACAAAACTCCAGCTGACCGAATTAGCTGGGAAATGACTACCCGTTCCACCCCATTAACAATAAAGGCCCCTGCGTCTGTCATTACTGGGATATCACCCAAGAAAACTTCTTGTTCCTTTATCTCTCCAGTTTCTTTATTAATTAACCGTAATTTGATTCGTAATGAAGCCTCGTAGGTAAAATCAGAGCTTCTTGCAATCTCCTCATTAACCTTAGGATCTTCCAGGTAATAATCTACAAAATGTAACTCTAAATTCTTACCAGTTAAATCTTCAACTGGATTAATCTCTTCAAATAATTCCTTTAATCCCTCTTTAATAAACCACTGGTAAGAACTAATCTGCAAAGAATTTAAATCTGGTAAACCAACCAAATCTCTAGGGGGAGCATACCACTTATCAACAAACTCGGAATTGTCGATAACTGTATTGTAATCGTTTTTTGATAACATAAAAAATTGCCCTTTTGATGATAATTACCAAAAAGATAAGATGGAAGCCAAAGTTTAAGATTTTGCCATGATTTAAAATTAACAACTCCTGGAGTATTTGTCAACATTTATCTTTACCTAAACCAAAAACTCCCCTTTTTCATCTGTTTTAATGGGGATAAAAAACAGTTCTAACCCTTAATTTATGACAAAATTTTTGGTGGCAACTAATACATTATCCACATATAAACTAAAGGTGTAGTTACCCTTTAGCCAAATGGTCCTGCCTATTTCTTCCAAACCAAAACTAAAAGGGATATAACCGCTCCCAGAAAAATCCGTGTTAAATGAACTTAAAACCTGCCCAGTTTCCAATAACTTCCAGGTAGCTTTAAAATGAGTTCCATTGGGTACATTGTGTAGCAAAGCCACTGCATAAATTTGACTATCATCTTGATTAAAATTAGTGCTTGGAGACACAATTTGACTTTGAGCGTCAATTTCCTTACCTAGCCAAATATTTTTTACAAAAGCTTTTTTATAAGCAACATCAAAATCTTTTTCTGTGACTATAGTAAAGCCAATCTTTTGAGTATCACGACGATTAATAGTGATAGCTACCTCGTAATCCCCAGTGGGCCAACTAATATCTTTTAAAGTAATGGTCGAAACCAACCAACTAGTCATTGGAGACCGGCCACCCACAAAGTCATAAGGATGATCGGTGGTACGCTTGCCGGTAAATGTCTCTGTGGTAATAATTAAATTCTTAGACAAATAGTGCCAAGTTACATCTACTCGATCTCCTTTTTTGGCGTTATTAATTTCTGCTGATAGATAAATTTTAGGGGCATTATTAACAAAAGTTGATAGTTCGGCCACGGGAGTATTATCAGCGTTAACCTGTGTTGTTAAAATAAGTTGCCCAAGATTAGCTTGATTAGCCGAATTTTTATTACAGCCGGCTGATCCTAAAATTAGCAAGGCCACGAAACATAAACCTATTTTTTTTACATTCATTCTCCCCCTTTTAAACATTCATATGAGTTAAAGCCACAATTCTTTTTTGGATTGGTGGGTGAGTCGACCATAGTTCAACAGTCACCCCACTCATTTTCCTAAAAGGATTAACAATATACAAACCGGCGGTAGCTCGATTAGCTAAACGTAGTTGATTTTTATCATCAGAGATTTTTTTTAATGCGCTAGTTAATCCCTCTGGATAACGCGTCAGCAAAACACCATTAGCATCTGCTAAATATTCTCTTTGACGTGAAATAGCAAAATAAATTAATCGAGCAAAGATAGGAGATAAAATCATTAATACTAAACCAACCAGCAGTAAAACATTGTTACTACTGTTTTTTCCATTACTATTTTGTCCACCAAACATCCGTCCTCGCCACATCCAATCAGCTAACAAAGTAATGACACCGAGTAAAGTGATCACTACAGTGATTAATAAAATATCGTAATTTTTAATGTGTGCTAGTTCGTGAGCAATTACCCCTTCTAATTCCACTTTGTCTAATTTATCAACTAGACCAACCGTAAGAGCTATGCTGGCATGTTTAGGATCTCTCCCAACCGCAAAAGCATTAGGGGCTATATCTTTAATTAAATAAACCTTGGGTGTGGGTAGACCAGCTGTAATACAAAGATTCTCTACTAAATGAATAATTTGTCTTTGTTTAATATCGGCATCATGATCAACTAATTTAGCACCCGATAAAGATAAGATCATCCTATCTCCAACAAAATAACTTCCCCAACTCATTCCAACACTCACAGTAACGGCCAAAATTAAAATACTGGGATTATTCCAATAGACTGAAGCAAAATAACCAGCAATAATAATTAACGTTAGAAAACCAATTATTAATAACCAGGTCTTTTGACGATTTGCTGCAATTTGTTTATACATATCAGTTAATTAGCGAGAAGATTAGCGAATTAGCATTTCTTATTACTAAGCAAAAGATATACAAAAATAACCCACTAAGATCCTAATTAATTATTTATTGAAGTCAACTTTGGGCGCCTCGCGCTCACTGGGAGTTTCTTCCAAATCAAAAAAATCAGTTATTTTAAATCCAAGAGTTTTAGCTATTAAGTTAGTGGGGAAAGTTTCTTGGCGAGTATTAAAGTCCTTTACATTAGTGTTATAAAAACGACGAGCGGACATAATTTTATTCTCTGTATCAGACAATTCTTCTTGTAAAGCCAAAAAGTTTTCATTTGCCTTAAGTTGTGGATAATTTTCCGCTACTGCAAATAAACTTTTTAAAGTAGAACTTAATGCATTTTCAGCTTTAGCTTTTCCTGACAAATCCTTACCTGATACTCCCATAGCTGTTGCCCGTGCTTCAGTAACCCTTTCAAATAAACCTTTTTCATGTTCAGCATAACCTTTGACGGTATTAATAAGATTGGGGATTAAATCATATCGACGCTTTAACTGAACATCTATATCACTAAAAGCTTCCCTTACTCGATTTTTTAAGACAATTAATCCATTAAATATACCAATCAACCAAAAAACTAGAATCGCTGCCGCTAAAATTAAAATCCACGCCAAGATACCCATATTAGTTTAAAATTAATGCTAAGTTACCTGTTCTATATCATTATACAACAAGCCACCCTCCTTAGATAATTAGATTTTGGAGTGACAAAACTACATTTTTAAATACTGCGATCAGGCAAGGCCCAAGTATAAATGGTTTTTTGTAGTTCGCTCCAGGTTAAATAACGTGCCCAATCATCCTGCCACCAACCATTTTTGCGCCAAATAGAATCAGTGGAGGAGTGATTTATAATTTTAACTGGCAAACCTTGCAATGCTTTAGTAAAGGCTAAGTAAGCCCTTCTTTGATGATAGGGCGAAGTTACTAAAATTATTTTAGTAAACTTTTGATCTTTAATAATGTCTCGCACGAATTTAGCATTATCTAAAGTATTTTCAGCTTCTTCTTCGGTAATAATTTTTTCTTTTGGTACACCCAAAGAAACAGCAATCTGTTGCATAGCTTCGGCATTAGAAACTTTTTCGTCTCTGGCTGCTCCTGACATAATTAACAGGGGAGACCATCCAGTTTTAAATAGATCAACTGCTTCGGTTACGCGTTGTTTAGTTTCACCACCGCTGATAACAACAATGGCATCCGCTTTTTCTAATTCATCTTGTGGGGATAAAAAGAATCCTATACCTACAAAACCACCCACTACTAATGCGGTTATAAAAATTAATATTACAATTAGCCAAGTTACCCACTTCATCACTGGGAAATATTTTCTCCTGAATTAATCTGATTATTGATTGTATCAGTTGTCTTATTGACTAATGGTTCGTTACTAACATCTATTTTATGCATAAAAGTTGCTGCAATTAACCCCCTGAAAGCAAAAATCAAAAAAACTGCACTAAAAAAGAGTGACCATAAAACTAAAAAGGCAAATGGATCTTCTTGATATTTTTGTCGAACTCGATATTTATATCGTCGACTTATTTTTTGCATTCTATTCATTATGTTTATTATATACGATCATAGATAAAGCCATGATGACAATGCAAGGTACTTATTGTCAATTATACAACATCTTTAATATGAAAAACCCGCCTTTTTAGGGGCGGGTAAAGAAATCGCAAAGAACAGAGAAAAAATAAAGATTACTAGCGGCATGGATAAGGACCACGCCACTGACAGTGGGGACATGTTTCGTCCCCAGTCCGCTCAAAAGGCTTGGGAGCGAACACCGTGTGGCAACAACCGCATTCACGCGGCGATCGGTTGCGCCTTAAAGAGGCTATGTCATCAACCACCCAGTTAGCGCCATGATCCAAGTGGTACAAAATCGCAGCCGCTACCGATGGGTGCACTCCACCAGACCGCACAGGCACTATGTGGACAACCCGATTGCTAAGACCATTAGAGTCATCGCAATAGGAGGTCGCCTGACAATCCGGATATTCCAGACCGTACCGTTCAATACCCATTCGGTAAATCATGCGTAAAACTCCGTCGACAAGCAGCCTGCTTCCTTGCTTGTCCTCAATGATATCATCCTGCACCAACTGCCCCATTATGTGGTACTTATCATGTTTGCCACATTGGGTAATTAATGCATCAGCAATTAATTTGCCGACTGCGCTAGCCTGCCCTGGAGTGATAAATTCATTTGACTCCATCACATGACTCCTTTCAATCCCATGTAAGGTGCTCGGTATCCGAGCTTGTGATATACCTTTCCACAGGTTGATTTATCAAGATACTTCCTAGCCCCAAGGCATAACAGCCTATATACCAGAAAGAAGTTTAAAGACAAATTATTTAAAAAATATTTTATCTACAAACTTCCATCTACAATGCAAGCAGGGTTTTGTTAAAAAACATAGGACTAATTTTCAACTTCAAAAACCTACCATTGCATTCATATCTATTCTTAATATACACCCAGATCACCTATTAGTCAAGATTTATCCGCTCCCAGACCTGATAATCTCCCCTACTCTATATCTTAAACTCCTTTATTTAGCCATATAAAACCCTGTAAGGTGTTTTTTATATTAAAAAGAAATTCCCGGTCAAAGACCGGGAATTATCAGGAAAGGGAGGCCGATTGATGTACAATCTTATGATCCTAAGTTTTACCCTAAGATATATATATTATAAAAACAAAAAAACTACCTGTCAAATCAAAAATAACTGGCAAAGAGCCACTGATTTAATATATTTTTTAAATTTGGTTGGTGGCGCGGGCGGGAGTTGAACCCACACACTCTTACGAGCACAGCGTTCTGAACGCTGCGTGTCTGCCAAATTTCACCACCGCGCCATTAACTACTATTTTATCGTGGAGTATAATCCCCCATCTAAAACATCAATTTAATATCAATTTTAATGTGGAGGCCTGGAGGAGAATCGAACTCCTGTACGAGGTTTTGCAGACCCCTGCCTAACCGCTCGGCCACCAGGCCACACTTTGTACGCTTTATAATAATATATTAATGGTGGTGGACGGGAGAGGACTTGAACCTCCACGAGATTGCTCTCACTAGGCCCTTAACCTAGCGCGTCTGCCATTCCGCCACCCGTCCATCATGGTGGGCACTAAGGGGATCGAACCCCTGACCTCTTGGATATAATTCTATTAAAAATTTTCTGGTGGATCCAAGAGGACTCGAACCTCTGACCTTTCGGATGTAAACCGAACGCTCTAACCAACTGAGCTATGGATCCAATAATTTTTAACAGGGTATAAACCAAGAGTTTAACCTGCTGCGTAGTCCGCCATAGCCCATGCGACGGCGGAAGCTAAGTGCCCTATATTTTTCAATTCCCGTTATTATATTACTATAATATATGGTTATCTGTTGCAAAATTTTGTTATAATGCTAACAGCATTAAGAAACTTTTGCATTGCCGCGGTAGCTCAGTGGTAGAGCGAGGGCCTGAAGAGCCCTGCGTCGGCGGTCCGATTCCGTCCCGCGGCACCACAATTTTAATCACCTTGATATTATAGCTATCAGTACAGTACATATGATAGAATATGTACTGAATGAAACCAATAAATAAAAAAGATATTATAAAATTGCGACAACAACATCTTAGCTATAATGATATAGCGATAAAGTTAAATATATCTAAAAGCACTGTTTCTTACTGGCTCAAAAACAAAGACTGGTCAGAAAATATTAAGCAAAAGCTTCAAAAAATTAATCGAAAATCTTCTCAAAATAATATTGAGAAAATGGCAATAGCTAATCGCAAAAAATGGCAAAGTTGGTATCAAAATGCCCGGGATGAAGCTACAAAAGAATTTCAATATTTAAAAGGTATACCACTATTTATAGCTGGTAATATGCTCTATTGGGGAGAGGGTGATAGTAATATCAACAACAGCATGGTACGTTTATCAAATATCACCGATAAAATAATTATTATTTTTGTAAAATTTCTGAAAAACTGTTGCAAAGTCGATGATAACAATATTATTTTCACGCTCATTCTATATCCTGAGCATTCAGAAGCAAAATGCAAAAAATTTTGGTGCAGTAAATTACCAGTGACTAATCCTATATTTTATAAAACCCAGAGAATTATTGGGAAAAACTTAAAAAATAAAATTAATTTTGGAATATGCAATGTTTTAGTTAAGAGTAGGTTTTTAAAAGAAAAAATTATAACCTGGGAAAATTTATTATTTGGATCTGTATAATTGCGGGCGTCGTATAACGGTCATTATATAACCTTGCCAAGGTTGAGACGGCGGTTCGATTCCGCTCGCCCGCTCCATATTTTATGAATAGAAAAAATGATCATTGGAATAACAGGCACTAATGGATCAGGTAAAGACACTGTGGCTAGTTTATTAGTGAAAAAATTACATTGGCCACACTATTCTTTGTCTGATGAAATTAGACAAGTAGCAAAAGAAAGATCTCTCTCCCCTACTCGGCAAAATTTAATTAAATTAGGTAATACTTTACGTCAAGAATTTGGAGCTAGTTATTTATCTAACAGAATTATGCAAAATATTTCCGATAATTTTATTGCCACTAGTATCCGCAATCCCGAAGAAATAAATCCCTTCAAACAAACTGGTAAATTTGTGTTGATAACCGTAGATGCACCTATCGAATTACGTTATCAACGCATTATCCAAAATAGCCATCGTACTGGACAAAAAGTTAGTGAAGAAAAAAGTTCTTTTACTGAATTTAAACAGCAAGAACAAAGTGAACTCACTGGCAACAAATTTAGCCAACAACTCAATACTGTTATTGGATTAGCTGATGTAAAAATCGCAAATGATGGCACAATAGAAGAGTTGGAACAAGTAATAGACAAATTTTTATCAACTATTTAATAAAGATATGACAGACAGTACCCCCGTAGCCGAGCAATTTAAAATTTTATCCTCGCAAAAACGGCAGGATTATATTTCTTGGGATGAGTATTTTATGGGTATTGCCCTGCTCTCCGCAATGCGCAGCAAAGATCCCACCACCCAAGTCGGTGCTTGTATTATAAATATGAAAAAAAGGATCATTGGAGTCGGCTACAACGGTTTACCTGCTGGCATCTCAGATGATGAAATGCCTTGGGGAGTTAGAGAAGGCAATTACGCCGAAACTAAATATGCCTACTCTACTCATGCCGAATTAAATGCTATTTTAAATAAAGGACTAGCTGATTTAACAGATTGTAAGCTCTATTCCACAGTTTATCCTTGTAATGAATGTGCTAAAGCCATTATCCAATCTGGTATTAAAGAAGTGATATATTTATCAGATAAGCATGCTGATTCGGAATTGAATAAGGCAGCTAAACTAATGTTTGCGAAAGCTGGAGTAAAATGCACCCAATTAAATTTAGGTATTAAACAACTGATAATTGATTTTACAGCTGATAAAATCTAACTAAAAATTAGTATGGGGCGGGTGGTGGAACGGTATACACGATGGACTTAAAATCCATTGCCGTAAGGCTTGTGGGTTCGAATCCCACCCCGCCCACCACG
>Ga0180007_10001322_pt1 | contig 34608 bp, 24 predicted proteins | sample MM_PC_MetaG_FD_121122 | JGI IMG/M metagenome (GOLD analysis project Ga0180007, IMG submission 121122) | Groundwater microbial communities from the Aspo Hard Rock Laboratory (HRL) deep subsurface site, Sweden - MM_PC_MetaG | ecosystem: Environmental > Aquatic > Deep subsurface > Groundwater... | reverse complement strand
CCGTAAGCTGGGACAATATCAGAAAGCCCTTGATTATCTGCAGCAGGCCGAGCAGTTATTTTCTTCAAATTACTCTATCAGCCGAATTTACCTGAACCGTTTTAGTATATATCGGGAACTGGAACAAGTTGATCAAATGGAAAAAATCCTGAACAATCTGAAAAGTACAATCACCGCAAATGAATTCACCTATCAGACTGCCATGATACAAATAATGAAAAATGATTATAATCAGGTACTGGAAATTCTCGATAGGTACAAAAGGACTGATGGACCAATGAAAAAATCAAGCCGGGAAATCCTGATCACAAACGCTGCGATTGAAGGCGAATTAAACCTGAAAACCGGTTTATATAAAGAAGCTGCCGAGCAGTTTAAATTAGCCACCGACACCTATAATGATAATCTAAATTCAACTGAACTTCGCCTAAAAGAGTATATCTCCCTGGGAAGCGCCGGTGATTATTCTGCGGCTTTAAATGGTTTACGGCAACGCATTAAAGTAAATTCTAACTGTCCTCTGGCCCTGATCTATGCTTCCGAATATTACATGAAATCCGGTAAATACTCCGAAGCACAGGCCTATATAAACAATTTTCTGAATTTATGGAAGGATGCCGATCCGGACACTCCTCTATTAATGCATGCCCGGTCTATTCAGGCGGAGTTGAGTCAGTAGCCGAAGCCGGCAACTGCAACGATATATTACTGACTTCCAATCCACTGCTGTCATATTGAATAATATGCTGAACTGACTTTACATAATCGAATGTGAATTCACTAAGTTCAATTACCTTGTTGTCCCGGCTCCGAATCCAGATTTCCATGACCAGATCATTGCGCTTATTATAGCGTAATTCGAGCCGGCCAACATCCTCCCCACTGGCGGCTTTTACCTCGTATTTAATGGGGTTCCGACTTGAATCGAACGTGCATAAAGTAAAATAATCTTTCTGTGAGGACGTCCAATCACGTCCCTGAATTTTCTGCAGCATCTGGGACTGAATTTCATCGGGCAGATAGGATGTTCGTGACAATAACAATGAATCCGGGGCATAGGTATCGGTTACGATTAAATTACCGCTCCGGTCATAATAATACTTCGTATAAGACGCAATACTTCCATTGGATAAAATATAATCGAGTTGCTTTGTCAGCCGGTTTTCTATGACTGCCCGATAAAACGGTTTAGCAACTACTTTTGACGGACTTACATCAATTTTACGAATGAAATCCTCATAACTCAGGTAGTATCGGGTCACAGTCTGGGCGGATGTCATTCCAGTTAGTAGTAATATGATAACGGAAAAAATAATACAATTAAAATTTCTCATGGTCTATTTTAACCCGATTCGGCCTTTGTTTCAAGATTTCATTTATACGGACGATGATTATTTCTTAATTGACACTGGCAATGGATTTGATTATTTTAATCACGACATGATTTTTTTAGTTGAAGCATTAAAAAGAAATGACCACATCTGTGGATTGTCAAAACAGATTAACGGATTTATCTTTTTATGTGTTTTTCTGATAGCTACATCTGATGTATATGGATTGAACACTGTTGTTGAATTTGAAAATCCAATATTATTTCGGGGGCAAAATTCACTCACTGTTTTTTCTATATCACAGGACTCTTCCGGTTACATATGGATAGGCTCAAACAAAGGACTGTTCAGATACGATGGGATAACATATAAGCGCTATACTCATCGTGATAATGATTCACATTCGATTTTCTCAAACATGATCTTTCGAACCAATGTCGATCCACAAGGTGTTTTATGGATTTCCGGTAATGACGCGTTCGCACGCTATGATGCGGTAAATGATTCTTTTCAATCATATTATCTGGATTCCATGTTAGTGGATCATAGTGTTATTAGTTCACGGGCAATTTATGATATAGTTTCAGACAGTTCTTCACTCTGGGTAGGCTTAATGGCAGGAGCAGTTTACCGATTTGATAAATCTGATGAATCATTTGAACATATTTTAACAGCAAAATCACTGAAAAGCAGTGGTAAAAAAGTTACTAAGATCTCACTATCCAAAAGTAATCAGCACATTTATTGCACAATATATAATGAAATATTTAAGATCGATATGAAATCATTCTTAATCGATACAATTGCCCCGGATATAAGTGGTCTATCGGGTCAGGTCTTTTATCCAAACTATTTCACTACAACAAAAAATCTCTGGATCGGAAACAATAAATTAGAACTATTTTCAATAAGCAATAATACGATCACAAAGATAATATCTGTCAATAAAGAAATAACAGTTTTAAAAAAAAACAGATTGATCCTTAAAATTCAGGAGGACAGCAACGGTAATCTTTGGATAGCTACATCCGACCATGGATTGGTATTTTACAATACTGCAAAAGGTGCGTTCACGTATTCAATCGACAATAATAGCAATATTAAAGGTGTTAATAAAAATAGCATTGGGACTGTCTTTATTGATAATACTGGAACTATTTGGGTCGGAGCTTCTGCTCAGGGATTATTTAAGAGTATAAAATCCCATTCTATAAATAATATTGAATCAATTTCAGATGGTGATAATATCATTCAAAATGACAACATATTATTTATGAATATACTTTGTGATGATACAGCATTATGCTTTATTGACAAGGAAGGCTTGTTTATATTTTGTCCTGATGATGAACTGTTCCATCGTATTTCCAGCAATGCTACAGTCAATCAATATTTCATGTCGTTAACCATAAATAATATGATCACGTTAAAAAATAGATACGTATGGTTTGCGACGGAGCAAGGATTAGTCAAACTAGACCGGAAAACAAATCAAATCGACCAGTTCCTGCCAGATCAGGATTGTGATGATCAAAAATATGGTAATTATATTAGTGCTTTGACAATTACCAATGACAGTACTCTCTGGCTCGGCACATACACCGGAGCACTTTTCCAGTTCGATATCGTATCATCACGATTTGTTCGACGATTTAATCCGGAATATCAATTAGCTTTTAACAGATTGTCAGAATTCCCAAAATATGAAGAAGCAATTCTTTCGATCGAAAAAGAAAGCGATAATGAATTATGGATTGGTACATCTAATTCAGGCCTGGGTTTATTTGACATAAGTAAAGGCATATGTACAAAAACCTACACTCTGGGTAATTCTGCTACACAGTCAATTTACTCAATTGATTATATAAAAAGAGACTCCGAAGGTGATATTTGGATTGCTGTAAAGACGTACGGATTTTATAAATACGATAAGATCAACGATAATTTTGCACACTATTTTGATGAAGAAGGATTAATATCGAACAATATCACTTCAATCACAGAAGACAGTATTCATCAGTTATGGCTTGGGACCGAAAATGGTTTGGTGCTATTTGATAAACATACAGACTTATTTACGTATTTTGATACAACAAGTAATTTCATGTGCTACGACAAAACACTCAATGATATCTATTTGAATTCTGTCAGAGAAAAATCGGCATCCCACAGTAGCAGACATTTTCCCGGAACATTAAAAGGACTTACTCTCACGAATGGAACCTCTATATTCTACGGACCAAACGGAATAAGCTATTTTAACTCTAAAGATTTTAATAGCGAAAGTTCCCCAATAATGCTTTCAGATTTTAAAATATTCAATACAAGTCAAAAATATCCAATTCCAATACATGATGTAAGAAATATAGAGATGTCCTATAAAGACTATATATTTTCATTTGAATATCGTATTATTGACTATAATAATCCCAAAAATAATAAATATGCATTCTGGCTTGCAGGATTTGAAAAAGAGTGGAATTATACCAATAACGAGAATAAAGTAACCTATTTTAATATTCCTCCCGGTAAATATATCATGAAAGCTATAGGATATAATTCTGTCGGTGCCTGGAATGAAAAGCCAGTCGAAATCGGCATAACCATCACGCCCCCCTTCTGGCAGACCTGGTGGTTTCGAATTATGGTCGGATTATCCGTAGCTGGACTGGTTGGTTTTGCGTTCTGGTTCCGAATACACCAGATTCAAGAACAGAAAAAACTTCTCGAAGTTCAGGTTCGACAGCGCACAAACGAACTCCATGAATCCAATGAGCAGTTAACTGAAGAAATTCAGTTCAGGAAAAAAGCGGAAGCTGAACTCCGTAAAAGCGAAGAAGAGTATCGTGATCTTTTTGATAACGCCTATGACGTCATCTGGATTTCCGATATTGATGGTAAAATCCAGGCCATTAATCATTTTTTTCAGGATCTGCTTGGTTACCCCAAGAATGAAATTATCGGGACGGCTCTATTAAACTATATCAGTCCCGAGCACCGGTTCAGGGCAATTCGTAATTATCTGAAATTCAAGCAGGAACACCTGATTGAATGTGAATTGAATTTTAAAACCCGGGATAATGGCATTCGCATTCTGTGGCTGAAAGTACGCGGAATTTACGAAAACGGCGGTATCGTCGGGATTCACGGGATCGGCAGGGATTCTACAGAGCTGAAAATGGCTCAGGCCGAGTTGCAGGAAGCCGAACGGATGAAACGCGAAAGCATGAAGCAACTGACCCTTAAGCTTGCCCACGAGATCAAGAACCCGTTAACCAGCATTACCAGTTCCGCGCAATTAGTAGCATCTTCAAAAGACACCAGGGAAAATCCCAAAATCCAGCGTCACATGAATATCATTAACAAAAATGTAAATATCTGTAACCATGTGATCCGGGAACTCTATTCATTCACCCATAAACCGGAACTGAATCTCACTGTAATCCAGATTCCCGTTTTTATAGCAGACCTCCGTTCCTACGCGGAAAGTAAAATCGAAACCAATTCATTAATTAAGATTAAAACTGCTATAAATGAATCTGTAAATGACATTTTGGGTGATAAATTTCGATTGGAACAAGCATTCTCAAACATAATTAATAATGCATTCGATGCAATGCCCGAAGCAGGTACTTTGTCGATAAATGCCTATTCATCGGATGATACTGTTTGTATTGAAATTAGTGACACCGGATGCGGCATGTCGGAAGAGACGATTCAAAATATATTCAAACCCTTTTACACATTAAAAGCCAGTGGTTTCGGATTGGGAATGCCTGTTGTGAAAGACATTATTGATGCCCATCAGGGATCAATAAACATAACAAGCAAACCCGGTCAAGGCTCCACGTTCAGCTTATATTTTAACGCTTATTTTCCAAAAGCAGATTAATAATGAGGATATTTCATGCCCTACTCAATTTTAGTTGTTGATGACAATATTGACACACAGGAAAATATTCGGGAATTGTTCGAAGAAAACGACTATATCAGCTTTGGTGCTGCGAATGGCAAGGAAGCTCTGAAAATCCTCGAGCGTGAGAAACCGGACGGTATGATTCTGGACATGAATATGCCAATAATGAATGGCTGGGAGGTACTGGAGAAAATAAAACCTGAAATCGAACACGGTTTGCTAGTGATAATCATCACTGCCTACGGAGATGTACCACTGGCCGTTGATGCTATCAAACAGGGTGTTTTTGATTTTTTCGATAAGCCTTTTAATAATGATAAATTGCTTTTAAGTATTAAAAATGGTCTGGAAAAATTCAAAATCCAGCAGGAATTAAAGGAACTAAAAGCCAAAGGTCCGTCAAACCTCGTGACACTCGATGATTTTGGGCCAAGCCGGATAATTGCCACAGTTCTGGAAGATGCGAAGAAAGTAGCAAAAACCAATTACTCTGTACTGATTGAAGGACCGACCGGCAGTGGCAAGAATCTCCTGGCCCGTTATATTCACCAGCAAAGTTTGCGAAAAGATGCTCCCTTTGTTAATGTCGATTGTGGCACGATTACCGGTACTCTGATCGAAAGTGAACTCTTTGGACATATAAAAGGTTCTTTCACCAGTGCTTTTGATACGAAGGAAGGTAAATTTAAATTAGCGCATAAAGGCACACTTGTGCTTGATGAAATCGGAAATATTCCACTGGAGCAACAAATCAAGTTTCTGCGCGCCGCGGAAGAAAAGAAAATTTCGCCGATTGGATCAAATCAGGAATTTGATGTTGATTTTCGCCTGATTGTGGCGACTCTGGAAAATCTTGAAAAATTGGTTGCCGCAGGAAAATTCCGAAGGGATTTATATTACCGTATCGCCGAATTCTCGATCAAAGTACCTGCACTGGCAGACAGACAGAGTGATATTATCCACCTGGCAAAACGATTCATTCAGAAATGTAATCTGAATCTTAACAAACAGATACCCGATGAATTAAGCGCTGATGTTATTGACAAGTTGCTGTCTCATCACTGGCCTGGCAATGTCCGTGAATTGCAACATGTTATAAGTACGGCTGTACTTATGGCTAAAAAACAGATTTTCCCAAAGGATATTATCTATCGTGGACTTACTGCAAATGGTTCAAATGATGTCAGTAATATCTTGATAAATTATCAAAAAGGCTTACCGTTAAGAGATGACATGAATATTTTAATTGAAAATGTTGAACGTCAATATCTAAACAAGGCTCTTGAACTGGCAGAATACAATAAATCAAAAGCGGCTGATATATTTGGCATCGATCGTAAAAATTTTTACAGGAAGTTATCGAAGTACGGACTCAAGCGCAGCAAATAGGAAAATATCTATTCTTTGGGAGTTTCCCAGATTTCAGTTCCAAAAAAATCCCAGGGCAGGCGCTTCTCATCGCACTCTGAAACGTCGGACGAAAACTTCTGGCTGACAAAATAAATGATCCGTGAACGCTGTGAAGAGGGATTTTTACATCCGTGCGCAACACCTGGTGGAATTACTACCAACTGAGATTTACAATCCCCTAACACAAGTTTTATTATAATTCCGGAAGTTTTCGAATCAATTCGTTGATCAGCCAACACCAGAATCATTTTATCCGTCGGCGGCACATACCAGATATCCAACTGTCTTTCGTGAATATGAAAGGCTTTTATAACACCGGCATCCATCTCACTGTAATTAATCTGGGCGACTGTGAATGATTCCTCGGCGTCTAATATTCCGGCAGTCAGGCGGCTAAGTTCTGTCAGCGAGCCCCCCTCATCATTGAAGCGTCGGAGATTTATTATTTTCACACCATCGATTGCCGGTTTCGGGGAATAGTCCTGAACACTGAGAGAACTTCGTGCATCATCGGTTAATTTCATTTAAAACTTCCTTCATTATTTGACTGATAACTTAATTGCATTAAAATAAAAACACAACTACAGTATAATGTTCCCGACTATGCTTGACATTCCTTGATATTGCTGTTAAATTTTTCTATTCGAAAATGTGAGGCAATGCCAACTATTACTGTAAATCGAGAGAAGGACCTTACGCAGCCACCAACAGTTCATCAATCTAACCGTTATCATTTGTTTTGGGTTCTGTTTCAATTATTTTGTCTGATTACGGTAGCCATCCTGTTCTTTTCAGTATATTATTTAAATGATGAACGCAGATTATTAATTATTCCTTTGCTTGTATATCTTATTATTAATTCAATTGTTTACTTCAAATTGTATTATAAAAATACAACCATGCAGAATCAAATTTCAAAACAATCAAAATAAATGCAAACGGTAGTCATTTGAGCAGTAATTCCCCGATAAATTTACACTATTATCTCAGCGATCAGGAAACCTTACTATTGTTTAATATTGATTATTCCGGCAATAAAATTACCGGGATCAGGCATCCATTTTCGGGTCAAATCAGGGAAATTCAAATAATTACCGATTGTAATCCCGAACAGCCAATGATTCCCTATCCGGATATTTACAAATCTCCGGATACACTTGATTTGCAATTGGCCCAAATCATGGCGATTGAAACTCATTATCATTGCGAGGTGCCGGATTATGCCCGTTTAGTCCGTTTACTTCTCATGGAAATGCATCGTTTACTTAATCACTTCAATTATTTCAGTACACTTGCTTTTGCAATTCAGTTTCCGAAACTCTTAGAGAAATCAGTCGCGAACAGTGCTATTATACGCGCACTTCTGTTAAATATCGATAAAGTGCAATCTCTGAATAAATACTTTGTTATCGGTGGAATTGCGACGGACCTGCCGACAGGTTTTATTGAAACCCTGACAGATTCAATTCATGTAATTCAAAAAAACCTGGGTTATTATGAAAGACAATTGGTTCAAAAAACACTATTGTCCAATCTGCTTGAAGATATTGGTATTATCAGTCAGAAACATGCAAAAACCTGTTCGCTGTCCGGACCCAATTATTACGCATCCCTCCCACATACAGAATACAGTCTATTTACAAACAATCTGTTTCAAAAAAGTGTACACCTGGAACCGATAAAAACCGATTTTCGCAAAGGAACAATTGGCGATTCCTGGAACCGTTCCTGGATCCGGTTTATGGAAATTGAACAATCCCTTAGATTAATCCTTCAGCTAACCGGCGTCATCATGAAAACAGACATTAATCTGATGATTAAGCCGTTTTTACCAGGCCGGGATTCTGATTTTATGGTTAATTTTAACCATGCAGAGGGCCAGATTATCAGCCATATCAGCAAGAGTCAAAATAATCATTATATCACCGGCAAACATCAATACCCTGTAATAAATGTGATTAAAAACCTGGATTCAATCCTCGTTGGCGAGAGAATTTCATCGGCAAAAATTGTATTAAGCAGTCTCAATCTCAATCCTGTTAAATATCTCATTCACTAATGAATAGTATGTTGATCTTAACATTGCACAGCACGATAAATACCGGATTTTTAACAATCCCGGATCCTAATTACCAAATTCTGTTATCACATGCCATTTCGTTGTTCATTTTATTATTTTTATCCTTTCAGATTATTTCGGCCGTAACCGCCAATAATTTTACTCCTGCGAAATCAGATCGACATCTTGTAGCAAAATTACTCTCCCCTGTTAAATCCTTGCTGCATCATTTCCTCAATCGTCGAAGAAACCTGACAAAGTTCAACATCAGAAAGGAGTTTTTATCCTTTAATCTCCTCTATTCACTGATGTCTCTGATCAATATTTGCGCACTAATCCTGTTCCCAATCAGCCAACAATATTCCGGTGTCCAGTTGGATTACAGTTGCATGATTGTCATCCTATGTCTGCTGTTGAACCTGATAGTTTATGCAACTGGTGTGAGTTACTCCAATAAAAATACGACTGCCGTTGTTCTCCGGAACAGTCGATTAATATTCACTGTATTAATAGTAATTATCGTCGCGAGTTTATCGGTTAGCGGTTCACTGCACTCGTTCAGAATAAGTTCGATTGTTAAAATTCAGCAAGACCGTTTTTTATTTACACTGCCCGCCTGGAATATCCTGCGCAATCCATTATTGTTCCTAAATGCAATACTCTTTTTTGTATACACTGTATTACTGGCTCAGTTGCTTAATCAGACAGAACAGCCTGTTCCATTTAAGATTCCCTGCCATCCCTTAAAAACAGCCGACACGTTCAGCTACAGGGTCGTTGAGTTTTGGAAATTCAGTTTTCTTGTGCTAATTACTTTTTATTATATTTTCCTGTTTTGGGGCGCCTATTCATCTCCATTTTACGGTGGGAGTTCTGTGATAAGCAATATCACAGCAATTGCATGGTTATTAATGAAAATCTGTACTTTCTTGATTTTGATCAGGTTCGTATACCGCTCAATCCCGCATTTAATTGAAGAACAGATTCTTCAGCTAACATATACATTCATTTTTCCGATTCAGATAATATCACTGGTGTTGGGATTAATTTTTTTGCATAACTAAGAAGTAACGAAAGGCTGTTCATTTGTCCGTATCACTCACAATCTTGATTCTTTTGATCTTGGGTACAGCCGCTATTTGGGTATTTACTCAAAATAAACTGATAAAATCAATACTGTTCCCAGTCAATTTGTTGCTATTGTATCTCCTTTTCTGGAAAATTGCCGGGCCTGTATTCGCGCATCTTTGTCTAATTGCAGGATTTCTGATTGTATTTGCACAACTGTTGCTTTCTCCAGATGCCGAACCTGAAGGAAGCACCCGCCTAAAACTTCGATTTAAACATGTGATTTCATTGGGCACCATTGCACTTTATATCATCACATCATTGATAGTTTTTACAGAAGCCGCCAGACAATCCGGATCCCTTGAATTCCCTGACTCTATGATACCTGCAGAATTTTTCAATCTTATATGGATATATATTATTTTACTGGCTCTGTTTTCAATCCAGATATATATTTTATTGAGAGGAGTCTTTAAAACGGATGAGTAACTTTTTTCTGTACATGGTTGGAGCATTCGGACTGGTTTCCATTGGAATACTGGGTTGTATTATCAACCGTTCTTTGACATTGAAATTACAATCCGTTTTCCTTATCATTGCTGGTGCATGCATCGCCTACTTCAGCCTTGGAAACAGATTCGGACATACCAGGCAGATTCTTCTTTATGCGTCTGTCATTTTAATCATATTTTTATTCATTTTTTTAACATCGGTTATCATTTATAGTAAATCCGGAAACGGAAAAATCACTGATGTATCGGAGAAACCATGACATTTATCCTGGCACTAATATTTTTTGTCCTATTTTCGTTGCTGCTGATTAATAACCTGGCACCGGATTTCAGCATCAAATACCGTCGCTTGCACACCTGGCCTGTATTTCTTTTTACGGTCCTCTCATACGGCTTGCTCATCTCGCAGATTATATCGGGAAATCCAAACTTCAGCACCAGCATAACTTGCGATTGGTTGCGGTTAGGCTCAACAAACCTGAACATAACATTTTACGTCAGCAATCCGACAGTGATATTCGGAGTAATGTTGGCGACGTTGTTTCTCGTTCAAATTATCAGCCTTTATGCCCGTCAAGGCAGTAATAGTCAGCCCGGACCGCTGGATAATTGGGTCAGACACCAGATCAACTGTATTTATACATTGATAATTGCCGGGTTGTTGGTTCTGATGGTTGACAGTCTCCTGATTCTGTTTTGCGGAATGGTTCTGATCAGCGGAATTGTCATCTATAGAAATCTTTTAATAAACAGCGGAAAAACTTCAACAAATAGTCTGATCTGGTTCTTAATTGCAGATTCAATTTATCTGATTGCAGTTTTATATGCTTACACTCTCTTTCATACTGTGTCAATTTCCGAGATGGCTTCAATAGTCAATGGCAACATTCATGGTCTTCCATTTAGCGTTGTTGGATTTCTGATTGTACTGTCAATTATTATAAAACTAATCCAAATTCCGTTTTCAGAACAGACCAACAGTACAAAATCATTTACTGATCAAAGCGTTTTCAGTATCAGTGCAATTTCAATTATCATGATTCTGCTGCTCAGATTCATAAATATACTTTGCAGCTCGTGTCTGACATTTATTTTGATTATCGGGATTATTATCGCATTGTTTTCTGCGTTTTCATCGATGTTCAAAAATAGTTCGGAACCTGCATATAAATCACTGCTACTCGCTCAGACCGGAATATTTTTAATCATCATCGGCAGTCAGGCAAGCATAAACGCCCTGTTGTTCATCGTCAGTTTCACCTTCGCCAACTTACTGTTAATCTTCAGTCAGAATGCGATTCTACAATTTCAGTTGGCAACGGACTCCAGGAATTCCCTGTATAAATCCGGCAGCGTATGGATATTTTTATTTGCAGCCTTTGGCATTAGCGGCTTGCTGCCAGGTTCGGGCTTTATTCCTCGGCATACGCTGATTCAACAGTATTTGAATTTCGCATTGGACAATCCGTTGTTTTGGGTGGTTCTCATTTTTACCAGCCTTTGTCTGTTGCTGATATCGTATGCATCATTCAGATATTTTTTCAACAACCTTTCCCGCTGGAAAACCAAAAATACTTCCTGTTCAACACTACAGCTTTACGGTGGAGTTCTGTTTGGAATATTGATTCTCTTAAACCTTTATCCGGTCTTTACCTTGCCCCGTTTTAATCCGATAACTTCAGACAATTGGATTTACCGGATAATGGGCGGCTCCGAAATTTTTTCCAATGTCGTCGACATTCAATTATATACGGCTCTGGGTATAACGGTCGGAATACCACTTGTCGGTTTTTTCCTGGCATTGTTAACCTATCATTTTCAGCTTATTAAAATATCTTCAATCCATTCGGTTTTCAAACCTATAAAACAACTATATTCTTTTTCGAATACTTTGTTCGCAAATTTCATAAAGTCCGTTTCCGAAATTTTTTCCGGGTTATCAGCTGCGTTTATTTCTATTGAAGAAACCGTGATCCAAAAATTATTAATGACAAGCTCAGAATTTTTAAATTCAATAGCGGCCGGTTTTGCATCATTAAACCAAAAAATTACCAGCCGAAAACCATCGACAACTGTCTTGAATCGCATTTCAGATAGCATTTTAGTATCATGGGAAAAACATGATCTGTTAATTCCATTCCTGTTAGTTATTATTATGATCATCATCTTTGCGTTAAGCATTATTTAACAATTGAATGAAAGGTAATATAAATGGGTAATCACCTGCTTTTAACCATTCTCGGTCTGCCTGTTTTGGGTACGTTTATCCTGATCCTGATCAAAGAAGAGAAATCATCCGTTCTGAAAACAATATCCGCCGTCGTCACCGGTTTACAGCTTTGGATAGTAATTCAGTTGATCTCCAATTTTGATAAATCCGCGGGATATCTCCAGTTTGTCGAGCATTTCAGCTGGATTAACCTGTTAAACATCGATTTTGTTATTGGATTAAACGGCATCAATCTGCTCTTCCTGGTACTTTCAACCGTAATTTTCTTTGCAACCGTATTCATCAGCTGGCAATTGGGAAACCGCCAGAAATCCTTTTTTGTTCTAATGATGTTACTGAACTCGGGGATTACCGGGTTATTTATCGCATTTGATCTTTTTCTGTTTCTAATGTTCTACGGAATTACACTGTTTTCGATGTTCCTGCTGATCACGCTTTTTACCTCGAAATCAGAAAATATCAATAACGGGTATTTCGGCATATACGCCCTGATTTCATTCTGTCTGATCACGATTGGCATATTAGTAATTAATAATCAAAGTCCACTGTCCGGTTTCAATCTCAGCACACTCACCCGGAATCCGGAGGCTTTGATGAATATTCAGACCGGAGGCTTTTTTATTTTCCTGATCGGATTCCTGTTAATTGCTCCGGTTGTTCCGTTCCATACCTGGCTTGTGCCTGCCGCCGGGAATTCAATTGCATCGGTATCGATTTTGCTATTAGCGCTTTTCTCTAAAATCAGCATCTTCGGAATACTCCACATTGTCATTCCCTTGTTTCCACAAAGTTCCATACAGTTTGCCCTGATTTTCGGTATTCTGGGTTTGGTGAGCATTCTATACTTTGCCTTTTGTGTATTCAGTTTCCCGCAATACCGGAAAATCGTCATCTATTTTACCGGTTTTCTGAATGCCTTTATCTATCTGGGTTTATCGGCGCTTTTATCCATCAAGCATCAAAATCTTGATGCATCTTTGACAGGACTAAACGGCGCCGTTATTCAATCCATATCTGCCGGACTGCTTATCGTGATTATGGTGATATTACCGAAGATTCGGAGGACAGCTCAAGATAGAACACCGGCTTCCGGCAGCAACCGCTGGGCGGTCATGTTCATGATGCTGATGGTTCTGCTGGCTGGTATCGGTCTGCCGGGATTTCTGAATTTTATCGGGCAGTTCCTCTGTCTCTCGGGCGCGTTTCATATGCTTTCAACTAGAATTTTCTCGGTGATTGCATTGCTGGGTCTGATTCTGGTTGGAGTACAATTTTTTAAAATTATCCGAAGCACAATTCAGGCTACAAATGAATTTGATTTTACAACAGACTTAAGTGAAATGAGTAATGAAGTGATCATTGTAGCGGTAATCTTAATTGCGCTTTTACTGCTCGGTATTTTCCCCGAAACCGTCCTGCAGATGATAGACCGGAGCGTGTATAGTTTAATTGAATATATAACCGTTATCTAATTCGGAGAATATGAATAATTTCCTTAGTCTCCATTATTTTATTCCTGAATTCATTCTGCTCCTGAATGTGTTCTGCCTGTTTTTCTCATCCGAGATCAAACAAAGACATCTGATAAAGATCCGGCAGATTCTGCTGATTGTCAGTGTAGTTACTTTTGCTGCACTCAACCTGATTCGTTGGTTTGACCATCCTTGTGGCCTGTTTTACAACTCCTTTGTCCATGACCCATTCTTGAACATGTTCAGCATTATACTTTTGTGTGTTTTCCTGATATTCGAACTACCGGAATTGTGGAAATATTGGTCTTCCGGTTATACAAACGATCTTCTTCAAAAATTAATAATCCTGACCGCATCTATCCTGCTGCTTGAAGCCAATTCAACGATCGGGCTCCTTTTATGTATAGGGTTGATTTATATTGGCAATTCTATCATAATGAATCGATTTTCACATCTAAATACAGACAATAGGCAGATTACTGTCGATCTGACAATCCAGATACTGTTATTCGGACTACTCTTTTTCGGGTTCTCGATTGTCTACGGCTTTACCGGATCGCTTTACTTTCATACTGCACAGTTACCGGCTGCGGCACTTTTGGAATCCCCGCTTAATTTCTGTTTCCTGACCCTTTTCCTAATTTTAGGACTCGGCCTTTTTGGAATTATCCTGCCCTTCAGAACCCTGCATGAAGATCATCACCAAACCTACCATGTTAAGTATTACGGTTCATCCTATTTCCTTCCTTTTATCGCTCTTTTTGGCTCATTAATCAGAATACTGAACGGCATCTTTCCGATGATTCGCAATTATGGGGCGGTTCCAGGTGAATACATGGTTTTTGTCATCGGATTATCGATTTGCCTTATCGCAGGCGCAAACTTCTACTACTTCAAGAAAAAAACGATCAACGATCTTTTTGTTATTTCACTGATAATCCATTACGGATTGATCATTTCAGGTCTGGCGGTTTTCACCAAAGAAGCACTGACTGTCTCGATTTATTTGATCATTTCGACAACGATTATCCTTTCCGGAATCATCCTTCTTCAAAAAAGTGACAAGATTTCCACACAGTCTAAATTAATAAAAACGGTTTTCTATCTTGGATTAATCGGAATGCCCGGCACTCCCGGATTTACCGGCAGATTTTTACTCCTTAGAGCATTATATAACGGCGGTGTCTCACTCTGGCTCATTGTATTAATAATTATCAGCATCCTTCCGATCATATACTTTTACACAGTCGAGATTATCAGTCTTCATCGGATTAAAACCGTTCATCCTGGGATTAAAATTTTACCTGTCCCTGCATTTCTGGCATTTTTCACAATCTTAATGGTTATATACTGGGAACCTTTTATCCAATTAATCACTAAATCTTTAGTCTTCTTTAACTAATTAAAGAGTAATTTTATGGATACGCATAAAAAGATTTTGTTTTTTGATGTTGACACCCAGATTGATTTTATCGAAAAAAACGGAGCACTCTACGTACCGGAAGCAGAGACATTGAAGCCGCATTTTAAGCAGCTCCTTCGATATGCCCGAATTAACGGAATTCCAGTCTGGGGCAGTGTCGATGCCCATGGTGAACAAGATCCGGAATTGATTCAAAACCACGGTCCGTTTCCAAATCATTGCATGCTGGGTTCCGCCGGACACCAAAAAATCGATGAGACGGCGCCGATGGATCCTGTTTGGATTGAAAACAATCACTATTCTGACAATGAGATATTACAAATTCTGCAGCATCCCGATGAAATCTATTTCCTGAAACAGACCTATAACATGTTCGATAATCCCAATTTGGAAATCATATCGGCTGATTACGATCCGATTGTTGTTTTTGGCGTAGCGACGGATTACTGTGTTCTGGCAGCGGTCATGGGCTTTCGAAATCTGGATAAAACCGTTTACCTGGTTGAAGACGCAATCAAAGCCGTCAATCATGAGAATGGTCAAAAAGCCCTGGAAAAGATGCAGACTACCGGCGCCATTTTCATTAAAACCGACGATATTCTAAACGATTCGCTGCTGGATTAGTACTTTTTAAAACCTTCGTGACGTTTATCACACTGATATGACAACATTTTCCATTCATTTGTAATCATAGATTTAGTTACTTAAAACAATGAGGATGGAGATGAATAAAATGAAACACATTAAACGATCACTGGGAATTGCCTGCTTCTGCATCAGCCTGATCTTTGGCGCCTATGTCCTGGCCTTTCAGGATGTTCCACAGTCATCAATTTCGCAGGATATAACCATATCCGCAGTGGATTGTCTGACAGCAATTGTTTGAACAGGGCAATAATCTCACTATGTATTCATTCAATTACCTTTATCTTTAATCAATACTTGATCAACAACATATTTCAAAATAATCTTCATTATTTCCATTTACTATCTATTCAAAATATTACCTGTGTCCTGACGACACAATTCATAAAATCAAAATTCTCGAATCTCAAATCCAATATCTAAATTCTCACATCTCTCACTTGCACTGTTTCCATTTACCGAATATTCCTCTAAATTTATCCCGGAGAAAACGGAGCCGGAATGGAAACCAATGACCTGATTTACTACTACAACAAATTCAAATATGGCGAGGACAGTTTTCATTACCTGATGGGTAATAAAGTAAAAGAAATCCTGCTGATCTCCACTTTCTATGATGCCTTCATCTTCGAACAGGACGGCCGGCTGTCCGAGCAGATTTACGGTGAATACCGGCAACTCAACCTGAGCACGGCACCAATCATTACCAGCGTTCCCACCGGCGAAGAGGCGCTCCGTTTACTGGAGACGAAGAAATTCGACCTGGTCATCTCCATGCTCCATATTGGCAAAACTACCGCTTTCGAACTTGCTAAAAATATCAAAGAATTCGACCCTAAATTACCCATCCTTCTATTGTTAAACATGCAGTCGGATCTGAGCTTGTTAAAGAATTATTCCAGTATGCTGCAATATTTCGATAATATCTTTCTCTGGAAAGGCGATGCCAAAATCTTCCTCGCTATGGTGAAGTCAGTTGAAGATATGCGCAACCTGGAATACGACACAAAACACGGATTGGTCCGCGTAATTCTACTGGTGGAAGATTCCATCCCCTACTATTCAGCTTTTCTTCCGCTCCTCTATGAAGAAATCGTCAAACAGACACAGCTTCTGATTCGGGAAGAGTTGAATGACATCAACAAACGTCTCCGTATGCGCGTCCGACCCAAAGTGATCCTGGCCCATAATTACGAAAAAGCCATGGAGATTTACGAAAAGTACACGGAATACATTATTGCCGTCATTTCCGATATCAGCTACGAGCGGAATAATGAGTTGGATCCGGATGCCGGTATTAAACTGATCTCCAAGGTCAAAGAAAACATCTACGATATACCCAGTATCCTGATGTCATCGGATTCCGGTAATCGCCAAAAAGCGGAAGAAATAAATGCTACGTTTCTTGATAAATACTCAAAGCACCTGCTCCGTGATTTGCGGCAGTTTATGTTAAAAAATATCGGATTTGGTGACTTTGTGTTTTATGACAAGGATGGCAATGAAATCAACCGCGCCAGCACCCTGTTTGATTTTGAGGAAAAACTTAAAGACATTCCTGACGATTCAATACTTTATCACAGCCGTCGTAACCACTTTTCAGCCTGGCTCATGGCCCGGGGTGAAACCCAGATAGCCCGGCGAATTCGCTTACTCACTATTCAGGATTTCAAATCAACTGCCGATATGCGTAAACACCTTGAAAACACACTCCACGAAATTCGTAAAAACCGTACCAAGGGAAAAATCGTCAATTTTCACCCTTCCAGTTTGTATGAACCCGATGAAATTATCCGTTTAACCGAAGGCTCTCTAGGCGGTAAAGGACGCGGTCTTGCATTTCTCAATTCATTACTGATCAGTATGGAATTTGGTGAGCGTTTCCCCAATGTTCATATTTCCCTGCCCAGCACTCAGATTATCGGTACCAATGAGTTCGACGACTTTATCCGTCACAACAGAATAAATGAGCACATTAATGACAAACTCAGTGACCGGGAAATCGATGAAATTTTCCGCGATGGAAAATTATCAAAAGAGCTAATTGATCATCTGACAATAATGCTGGAGCACATCGCATATCCCCTTGCAGTACGCTCATCCGGCCTGCTAGAAGATTCCTTTTCACAACCCTTTGCCGGCATCTACCGGACCTATATGCTGCCGAATAGACATCCCGACATCAATGTCCGTTTAAATCAACTGTCAGAGGCCATAAAACTCGTCTTTGCGTCAGTATTTATTAAAAGCTCTCGGACTTATATTGAAAACCTCAATCATCAGATTGAAGAAGAAAAAATGGCAGTCATCATTCAGCAGGTTGTAGGCTCGCAGTTTGGTAATTATTACTACCCTCATATATCGGGGATTGCCCAGTCTCATAATTTTTATCCTTTGGCCAATTTGACAAATGAAGACGGTATCGCTTCGATTGTTGTCGGTCTCGGAAAATCGGTTATTGAGGGTGGTAAGCATTTCAGATTTTGTCCGAAATATCCTAAAGTTGAATTTTTACAACCGAAAAGTCTTCTGAACGATTCCCAAAAAGAGTTGTACGGCATCAATATGACCCATCAGGATTTCAACCTGATTCTTGGTGAAGAGGCCACCATAGATAAAATCGATATTGCAGTGGCTGAAAAAGACGGAGCACTGAAACATGCCGCTTCGGTCTGGGATAATGAAAACTCACGGTTCATCTCCAGACTGACAAATGCCGGTCCACGCGCAATTACTTTCGAAAATATCATTAAGTTCAATTTCTTTCCGCTTTCTGAAATTATTGCCGATCTTCTCGACATCGGTGAAAAAGCTTTTGGAATGCCGGTGGAAATCGAATTCGCGGTCAACCTGTCAAGAAACCGGCAAAAATCAATCTTCCCGACATTTCATATTCTTCAAATCCGGCCACTAGCGGTCAGTACCGAAGATATCGATCTGTCAAACGAACAGTTCAATCCGGAATGTCTGTTGATTTACACCGAAAAAAGTATGGGGAATGGCATCATTTCCGGCATTCAGGATATTGTCTATATCGATCCCGAAATATTCGACAAACTGAAGACAATCGACATCCGGGACGAAATTGAACTGCTGAATCTAAAGATGAAACAGGCAAACCGGGAATATCTGCTCATTGGCCAGGGGCGTTGGGGATCGCAGGACCGGTTTTTAGGAGTACCGGTCAGGTATGTGAATATCAGTAACGCCAAAGTCATTGTAGAAATGGGCATCGAAGGGTTCACCGTCGATCCGTCTCAGGGAACCCATTTTTTCCATAATATAATCGCCATGCAAATTGGTTATTTCACAATTCCCTACAATTCCAACCGTGATTTCATTAACTGGGAATGGTTGAGACAGCAGCCCGTCGTTGAACGGACTGACTACCTTGTTCATGTGAAATGTAAAAACCCGTTTTTGATCAAGATGGATGGTAAGCACGGAATCGCAGCCGTAAGGATTGAAGAGAATTAGAATTTGAAATCCGTTTTCTCACACCTCAAATCTCATTACTCATATCTAACAACAATTATCTAAAATACTCGTATTCTAAATATTCATTGTACTGCTTGGGACTAATATACTCCTTATAGGCCATATCCCGGAGAATCCGGCGGCGTTTTTTCTCATGCTGGGCCGAAATGTATTTATTCTGAAATATTGAAAAATGATAGCGTCGGGGCGACGGGAGCATTAGAGCCATGAACGCCGCTTCGGCCGCATTGACTTCTGCCGCATTTTTCAAAAAATAATAGGCCGACGCCGCTCGAACTCCAAAGATATCCGGTCCGAATTCAGCCGTATTCAGATACAATTCCAAAATTTCATTTTTAGTAAAATATTTTTCCAAGCGCCGGGTGGCGACAATCTCCTTGAGTTTTCTGATAAAGCGTTTGGAATCGCCCATATACAGGTTTTTAACAACCTGTTGAGAAATCGTGCTGGCGCCAAATACCAGTTTTTTCTGTTTTATGTTTTCACCTAAAGCATTAATCATCATGTCGTAATTGATACCCTTATGATCGAAGAAATTACCATCTTCCGCCATGACAATTGTGTACAACAATTCCCGGTTCATATCCCGCATGGCAATCCACTCATGCTGAACATTTTTATCGTCGAGATGGTCTAGTATATACAATTCTCCGGCACTAACCAAGTCTGAATATGTCATATTTTTGAAATCAGGAATTGATTGAAAGAAACCGAATAGAAAAACGATCAGCATAATCAGCAATACCCAGCTGATAATGCCAGAAATAATGAATAGTTTATTGAAAAAACGGTATGGTTTTTTAAAAAGATTAATCATTTTGTCGGACAACGACCGCATTCTGATTTTTAAACTCTTATGTTCCGTTTTCCGAGTATCAGTTAATTGCGAATTATTAACTTTCTCTATCGATGCGGATTTAAGCGGGTGATTACCTGTTGCAGAAGTTACTGGCGTCTTCTTGTCTCTTTGATTACTGGTTTTTTTAGTCATAATCCGTATAAAATTTGTCAGACTTATTGTATTGAATTCAAACAAAAATTGCAAGTTATTAAAAAAAGGGGTTGCCAGTGACAACCCCTTCTATAGATACGATCAAAACGTTGATTTATACACAACCCTGATCAATCATGGAATCGGCAACTTTAATGAAACCACCGATATTGGCACCCTTAACGTAATTAATAAAATTACCTTCAGTACCATATTTAACACAGGTTTTGTGGATACTTTTCATGATGCCATGAAGTCTTTGATCGACCTCTTCACGGGTCCATGACAAGCGCATGCTGTTCTGGCTCATTTCGAGACCGGATACGGCGACGCCACCGGCATTGGCAGCTTTACCGGGACCGTAGAGTATCTTGTTGTCAAGATAAACATTAATCGCTTCCGGCTCGGATGGCATGTTGGCGCCTTCGGAAACACAGATACAGCCGTTGCTGATCAAGGTCTTGGCATCGTCGCCACTAACCTCATTCTGAGTTGCGCATGGCAGGGCCACATCAACCTTGGCTTTCCAGGGTCTTTCATTCGGCCAATATTCCACACCATATTTTTCGGCATATTCTTTGACCCGGCCGCGTTTGACATTTTTCAATTCAAGCATGTATGCCAGTTTTTCATCATCAATTCCATTCGGATCATAAATTGTACCGCCGGAATCGGACAGTGTGACGACTTTTCCGCCCAACTGATTAACCTTTTGGGTAGCGTATTGAGCCACATTTCCGGAACCGGAAATCGCAACAACTTTCCCCTTGAAGGATTCACCACGGGTTTTCAGCATCTCTTCGGCAAAATAGACACAGCCATAGCCGGTTGCTTCCGGACGAATCAGACTTCCGCCCCAATTCAGACCTTTGCCGGTCAAGACACCGGTGAATTCGTTTCTCAGGCGCTTATATTGACCGAACATAAAACCGATTTCACGGCCACCCACGCCGATATCACCGGCAGGAACATCGGTATTGGCACCGATATGACGGGACAGTTCAGTCATAAATGACTGGCAGAAGCTCATGACTTCATTATCGGATTTGCCTTTGGGATCGAAATCCGAACCACCTTTCCCACCGCCCATGGGCAACGTTGTCAAACTGTTTTTGAAAACCTGTTCAAAACCCAGGAATTTTAAAATTCCGAGATTGACGGATGGATGGAACCGCAGACCTCCTTTATATGGTCCGATCGCCGAATTAAATTCAACCCGGAAACCGCGGTTTACCTGCATATTGCCGCGATCATCTCTCCATGGCACCCGAAATAAGAGTACGCGTTCTGGCTCAACGATTCTCTCTAAAATTTTGTGATGCTGATAAATCGGATTTTCCTGGACAAAATCCCATAGCGTTTCCACGACTTCGTGTACGGCCTGATGAAATTCGTTTTCAGCAGGATTTTTTGCTACAACCATCTGCATGAACTCTTCAAGTGATTTGTAACTCATCGATGTTCTCCTTTTAATTAAATGAATTCAACATTATCGCGTTAATTTTCTAAACCAAGATTCCTGATTTTACGCATCAGCAGGGTTTTTTCTTTAATCTGTTCCCGCTGCTGTTGCACAATTCCCTCCTGCTTATGATAAATACTGGCAGGCGTCATATTTGAAAAGGCTTTTATGATGCATTCGTTATTATAGTAATCAATAAAACGTTTGATCTGTTCTTCAATGTTACCGGGTAGATAATAATTATTCAGATTTATGACATTTTTTTTGGTCTGGATCGTACCATCTATTTTTCGAATTACCCGGGCATTTGACGAATTTCCGCGCAGATTTTTCAAATCATAATCGTACAGAAACTCTTTCAACCGATCAATAAAGAGTTTTGAGTAATTGCCGGTCAACAATCGTGCCCGGTGTTTTAAGCGGATTCCCTTTTGTCCTGTTTTCCAAAGTGCCGTAATAATCAGTTGCTCCGGGTCGTTTTCCGTCAGATTTGTGTAGAGTTTCCAATCGATAACGTATTTTGAATAATCATCGATGATAAACATCAGGTAATAGAACCCCCAGCCAAACAACCGGATATAAACAAATTCGGTTTTCCAGATATTATCTGTATCTCCGGCGGTTTCTGAAAATCGATTGCGTCCTTTGATCAAGGTTATCTTTTTATTTTCAAATTTATCAAAACTGTTCAAAATCCTGTAAACCGAAGATTCAGATATATAAGAACCGTAAATTTCAGAAAATTCCTTGGCAATGTCCTTTGGCGCTTTTTCTGGATTTGTGAATGCAATTTGAATTGCCTGCTTTCGCTCCGCTTTTGACAGACTGTTCCAGAACCGTTTTGGCGTCGTTTTGATATTTTCCAATCCGACTGGCCCGGACCGGCGATAACGACTGTACCACTTGTAATAGGTACTGCTGTTTAAACCCATCTGGTTCAACACAATCCGTATCGGCAGTTTTGATTCTCTGACCAAATTAATAATCCGGAGCTTTTCCTGCGATGTATATCTCATCTCAGTTTCCGAATCTGTCCACTTTGTTCTGAAATATATCCATAACCACTATTGTGGAGTTTAATTGTTTATATTTTCACAGTCAAGATATTTAATTAATTTTAGTCATTGTTTATATATTTTCTAGTTATTGGCATTGGTTGTTCGGTACTTTTGACGTTGCAATGTTTTCAATATGAATCTAAAATTGTAAAATGTTTCTCGCAAATACCAATAATATTCCTAATACTCTTATGATTATTTGTTATTTTACGTTTCCTCCAACTTAAATCTTTTACCTGATTATTCAATAATTTTTCACTTCTCTAATTATACAATTTTAGCAATAAGACAATTTTACTTTAATCACATAACACCTTAATAGTTTAATATTTCGTCCTTTTAAACTTATGTATTAAAACACTTGATTTTAATATTGATTCATGTATATTGCATGCATGCCAATATTTCAAATCCTAAATAACACTGTTTATTAGTATGGAGGATAAATGCCCGGAATCAATGCAACATTGCAAAATCTGGACAAAGAAAAGAGCAATTTAATTAAAGCCTTACAACAGGTTCAGGAAATCGAAGGTTTCATATCCGACGATGGTGTCCATAAAATCTCGGATTATTTTTCCATCCCGCCGGTCGAAGTTGAAGGAGTATTGAGTTTTTACGCTCAGTTCAAACGCATTAAACCGGGTAAAAACATCATCACGGTTTGTGATGGAACCGCTTGCCATATTAAAGGCTCCAGTCTTGTCGCCAACTGGATATCCGATTTTCTGGGTATCAAAGACGGGGAAACCGATAAAGATGGACTGTTTTCCCTGGAGACCGTGGCCTGCCTCGGTTGCTGTAGCCTGGCTCCGGTAATCGGAATAAACGGTAAAATATTCGGCAATCTTGATCGAAGAAAACTATTGAAAGTCCTTAAACAATATAAGCAGATGGGTTAGCATGATTAAACGGATAAAAATTGGTACGGGAAGCTGTGGTCTGGCAGCGGGTGCTGCCGAAGTATACGACTTTTTTAAACAGAACATTACTGATATTGATATCATTGGCGTCGGCTGTATTGGTCACTGTTATGCCGAACCGCTGGTTGAAGTAGAAACGGATCAAGGATCTGTTTATTTTGAAAAAGTCGAACCCAAACAGGTCTTTATAAACAAGATTTTAAACCTGGAAAAGAGTTCCCGGCTGGGTCTGCGACCAGAACGAAGTGATCGGGAACTGATCAAAATAACGAAACTGGCTGGCCGCATCGATCCAATTTCAATCGACGAATATTTCGAGAATGGTGGCTATGACGCCCTGAAAAAAGCATTGATCATGCAACCGATAGATGTAGTCAATGAGGTCAAAACCTCCGGGCTAAGAGGACGCGGAGGGGCCGGTTTCTTCACAGGAATGAAATGGGGTTTTCTGCATGCTCAAAAAACCACTGAAAAGGTGTTGATCTGTAATGCCGATGAAGGCGACCCCGGTGCGTTTATGGACCGTTCAATGATGGAGTCGGTTCCCCATCAGATATTGGAAGGTATGCTGATTGCCGCTCATGCGACCGGTGCGACTCAAATTTTCATCTATTGTCGTGCCGAGTATCCCTTAGCCATCAAACACCTTAAGATCGCCATTAAACAGATTATTGAACATGGTTTAAATAAGATTAACGGACGGGACATCACAATAAAGATCAAAGAGGGCGCCGGCGCCTTTGTCTGTGGTGAAGAGACAGCCATGATTCATTCATTGGAAGGCAGCCGTGGAACGCCACGCTTTCGTCCCCCCTATCCGACGGATTCCGGTTTCAAGGGTTTACCGACGATGATCAATAATGTCGAAACCTTCGCCAATATACCAATTATCATAAAAGAAGGTGGTGAGGAATTTGCCAAAGTCGGTACTGCAAACAGCAAGGGAACCAAATTATTCGCCCTTGCTGGTGATCTGAAATATCCGGGACTGGTTGAAGTACCCATGGGAATCACCCTTGGCGAAGTTGTTTATGAAATCGGCGGAGTTGAAAAAGGCGACATCAAAGCCGTTCAGATCGGCGGACCCAGCGGTGGCTGCATTCCCTTCGATCATTTTGATGTCCAGATCGATTATGATTCATTAAAATCCCTTGGTGCTATCATGGGCTCCGGCGGTTTAATATTCATCGGTAACAACCGCTGTATGGTAGAAACCGCCCGGTATTTTCTGGATTTCACAGCCCGGGAGAGTTGCGGTAAGTGTACTTTCTGCCGGGTGGGTACGAAACGGATGCTGGAAACGTTGGAAAAAATCACAGCCGGTGACGGACACTTAAAAGACATTGAGTTTTTACAGAGTTTGGGCCAAAAAATCATCAAAGGCTCGCTGTGCGGACTGGGTCAGTCAGCCCCAAACCCGGTGTTAACTACTTTGAGATATTATCGAAATGAATACGAACAGCATGTCAATAACAAACAGTGTGACGCGCTTGTCTGTAATGCCCTGGTCAATGTTTACCTTAACCAGGATAAATGTATCGAGTGCGGGCTTTGTATTAAGAACTGCCCGGTGGACGCCATATCCGATGATTATGTCGTTAACAATGAAATCTGTACCCGATGCAACAGTTGCATTGAAGTTTGTCCTAAAAATGCAATCGAAAGAATAGTGGGAGGAAACGTTAGTGCCTGAGATTAGCATAACCATTGATAATAAGACCTATAAAGCGGAAAGCGGAAAGACGATTCTGGAAGTCGCCCGCGAAAACAGTATCCACATCCCGGCTTTATGTTATCACGAGAGTGTTTCTCATAACACTTCCTGTTTTGTATGTGTCGTGAAAGATACTAAATCCGGACGCTTTCTGCCCAGCTGTGCCGCTGTGGCAAACGACGGCATGGTCATCGAATCGGAATCAGCAGAAGTTCTGGATATGCGGCAGACTGCGTTGAATCTTTTACTGTCAGAACATACCGGCGACTGCGAAGCGCCCTGTACGATTGCCTGCCCGGCACACGCCAAAGTAGAAGAATATGTACGGGCCGGACGCAATAAAGACATGTTTGAAGCATTGAAAATAATCAAACAACGCATTCCGTTACCCATGTCAATTGGTCGTGTCTGTCCTCGCTTCTGCGAAAAAGACTGTCGCCGCAATGTCAGTGATAGGCCCATTGCAATCAACGATTTCAAACGTCTTGCTGCTGATATGCATTATGAAACTTATCTGGAAGATTTGCCGAACCTGAATGGCAGGAAAGTCGGCATTGTTGGCGCTGGCCCGGGCGGACTGGCGATTGCTTATTTTCTCCGCTTAAATGGTATTGCGTCGGACCTTTTTGATAAAATGCCGAAACCCGGCGGCATGCTTCGTTATGGAATTCCCGAATACCGGTTGCCAAAAAATATTCTGGATATTGAACTGGCTCATTTCGACAAGATGGGCGGGATCACTATTCACTGTAACCGAAAACTCGGCGACAATCTGAGTCTGGAAGAGCTGGAACAGAAATACGACGCTGTTGCGATTACAATCGGGTCCTGGAAACCGTCACCCATGCGAGCTGAAGGTGAAGAACTGGCTGAAGGCGGCATTCAATGGCTGGAAAAAATTGCCCTGAACGATTGGTTCGGTAATAATCCCGGAAAAACCATTGTAATTGGTGGTGGAAATACGGCCATGGATTGCGTTCGGACATCGGTTCGCCTGGGAAGCCGTGAAGTCTACTGCTACTATCGCCGCACCGAAAAAGAGATGCCGGCTGAGCAGATCGAAATCGACGAAGCCCGTGAAGAAGGGGTCAATTTTGAATTTCTCACCGCGCCGGTTCGTCTTTCTGAGAAAAATGGTAAAAAAATACTTACATGCATTCGCATGGAACTCGGTGAACCTGATGCTTCCGGTCGCCGCCGCCCGGTACCGATTGAAGGCTCTGAATTCGATGTGGAAGCCGATACGGTTATCGCAGCGATTGGTCAAAAAACCGTCGCACCGGACGGACTTCTTACGAATAAATGGGGCGATTTTAACGTAGATACTGACAATTACCAAATGTCCGGTAAAATCTTCAGCGCCGGTGATTGCGTATCCGGCCCGGCTACTGTTGTGGAAGCCGTTGCCGGTGCCCGGCTTGCGGCATTGGGCGTTATTGCTCACCTGAAAGGCGAAAAGTACAAAGAAAATTATATCATTAATGTCAATCGCGGACACTGGCAGTCGCTGCGGGCAGATGACCTTGTTTATCTGAGAGACATTCGCAAATCCGATCGCCAGAAAATGCACCTCATTCCTCTGGAAGAACGCAAGACAACTTTTCACGAAGTGTCTAAAACGTTTACACTGGATGAAATCAGCGCCGAAGGCGAACGCTGCTTCGAATGTTCCTGCACCGCGAAAAACGATTGCAAACTGAAAGACTTCTCCGAGATGTATGACGCTCACCCCGAAGCGATTACCGGCGAAAAACGGCGATATGATTTTGATACAAGGCACCCCTCAATTATTCTGGATCGCAATAAGTGTATTAAATGTGGCGTCTGTGTTAAAGTATGCAAGGAAGTTGTTAACCAATCGCTACTTGGATTCAAATATCGGGGATTCGAGACACATATCAATACCGCTTTTGGCGATGTCTTACCGCTTAGCTGTTCCAATTGCGGAAAATGTATCGAGGCCTGCCCGGTGGGTGCGCTGGACTGGAAAGAAAAATCCTGATTAACCAGGCAATTATCATTCTCTCTTACTGAGAATTTTTGTAAATTTCAGTGATGACAACTTTCTCTGAAATAAAACACTATGGCTGAATTCATTTTTGTTTCCGATTTACACGGTAGACGGGAACAGTATCAAAAATTAATAACACTGATTTCTAAAGAAAAACCCGCTGGGGTCTTTATCGGTGGTGATATTCTGCCCGGAGGGTCTCTTTTAAATCCCTCCATTAATGGTATTTCTGAAGATTTTGTTAAATGCTATCTGATCCCCGAATTTCATAAACTCAAACAGCAACTTCAAGACAGCTATCCTCAGGTTTATATCATTATGGGAAATGACGACCCACGTTTTGAGGAGGTATCCCTCCTATCAGGCGCCGGCAAAGATTTGTGGCACTATATTCATAACCGTCATGTTCAGTTTGACAATTATACGATCTTCGGTTATTCCTTTGTTCCGCCAACTCCATTTATGTTGAAAGACTGGGAGCGCTACGACGTATCCCGATTTGTTGATGTGGGTGCCGTTTCACCGGAAGATGGTTATTATTCGAGTCCGGTTAAAGAGCATGAAAAACGCTGGTCCACCATTTCCAATGATCTTAAAATCTTAGCATCGGAACATGACCTGAATAACACAATTTTCCTATTCCATGCACCGCCTTATCAGACGAATCTCGACCGGGCCGATCTGGATGGAAAAATGGTTGATTACACTCCTTTGGATGTCAATATCGGCAGCATCGCAATAAAGCGTTTCATTGAAAATCAACAACCTTTGATCACCCTGCACGGACATGTCCATGAAAGCACCCGGATAACCGGTCAGTGGCGTGACTGGATCGGCCGTACTCATCTCTTTTCCGCTGCGCATGACGGACCGGAACTGGCGGTTGTATGCTTCGATCCGGAGCATCCAGAAACTGCGGTCAGAAAACTGATTTGATTTTTAATATGAGATTTGTGAAATAAAAATCAAGGAGCAATAGGAAATGGTGCGTGCTTAAGACATAAGTAACACTTTTACCTTTTTTGTTTTATCTTATTGCTCACTAAACACTTTTAACATTATTCTTCAAAGGTAATGACCGGGCAGCATCGGTAACGGCACCAATTTTAATTGCAAAACTGGTTTTCTTTGCGATATCCTCATCCGTAACCAGATGAATATCCAGTATTTCATCCATTTTATAACCAGTTCGCAGATAATTCAATTCGCAGAGGCAAAGGTTCCAGCCTTCTAACCAAATCAGTAGATCTTTTTCCTGTTTATCTGAGCCGGTAAAGTGAATCAACAGATCAATATCACTACCGGGACCGGCTGTGGTATTTTTCGTACTTCCAAACACATAAAATGCTTTGACACCGAACCTTTCGGAATCAAGGTTAGCAGCAATTCGGCCGGCCATCTGCAAGCGCCAGCGCCAGTAATCGTCGCTGGGCTGAATAATTGAAGTACTCGGCCTTGTTGATCTTTCCTTTTGTGAATTGGGTTTTGCAAGAACGGCAACGGCTTCATCCAGATCCGCATTCATCAGCACTTTTAATACCGAACCCTCGGTGACTGCCGGAATATCAATAACACGGATAACATCGGATAAATAATCGAATTCCGGTAATATTTTACCCAAAATATTCGGGCTGGTATTTAAAAAATGTTCGTTAAAATAGGTCCCATCGTCATCGGGATAAAGGGGCAGATAGCGTATTGAAGCCTCCACCAGGTCTTGAAAAAAGTGAGTCCCGAAAGACAGATCAGGCAAATAATTGCCTTTCTTTCGGGCAATCTCAATCAGTACGGCAGTATTATTAATGTCTGAGTAAGTAACGCTCACGCCGAGTTTAATATCGCCGCGGCTGCCCCAGCGCCCCGGGCCCATCAGGATAAACTGACGTTTTGGTAAGAGATTATTCAGATTACTGATTACCTCACCAACTGTATCAAGCCTTTCCTTGCCGTCGATATCAGCGTATTTATCCGGAACAACATAAACCAGGTGTGTAATATCGGGGACCAGCCCATTGGACACATAGCGGTTGGCGGAAAAGACAATATCCTTTTCGGGAATATCTTTCGGAATCGGCGACGCAACAATATCATGGGAATAACACTGCGGACGGCATTGCAGCAGATACAGGAATTCCCCGTCACTGGCAAATTCAATATCCACCGGCGTTCCAAGATTCTCTTCCAGAATTTTTAAAACGGTTTTTATCAGTTCCACGAACGGAGTTTTCTCAATCAGCCCCTCAAAAGTAATGAGAACGTCCTCTTGATCCAGATTATAATTCAGTCCAAAAGGCTGCTCAATATGGTCCCCTTTCAAAAAGGAAATTATTTTTGACACATTGGGGTATTTCCGTCCATATTCTCTGATCAGACTAATTGCATCGATGGTCTCAAAACTATTGGTTTCCAGGTTGATTACATCCATTTTTTGCGGCGAATAGCGCATCAATTCATCCACAGTCACGTTGACCCGCAACCGGGGTTGACCCGGCGCCACCAGAATCGGAAAATCGTCGCTGAGTCGGTCCACGGCCCGGGTCCCAAGTCCCGGTACCAGACGAATCAGTCCATCGTCCCGTTTAATTCGCGGTGACCAGCGAAATTCATTATTGCTGAATGCGACACCGGCATAGGGCGTCAGAAAATATTTATCGACCTTTTTTCCGACGACCTCTTCGATCATAATTCCCATCTCTTCATGAAAGTCCAGCAGTCCGCGTTCGGCCCGGTATTCGATTGGATCGGGACTGAAGGTTGAGGCATATACTTCGGATATTGCGTCAATCAATGCCTCAAGCCGCGCCTCCCGGCTGCCCTGATTGGCCAGAAAGAGGCTTTTATATTTTCCGGAAAATGCCGATCCCGAACGGTCCTCGAGGAGACTCGAACTGCGCACGATTAACGGTGAATCACCAAAATCGTCCAGTGCCAGCCCAAGGGATTTCACAATCTCCGGCGGAAAACTGGCATTTTTCAATACCTGAATGATATGGGGATATTCCTGTCGAATCTGGTCAATTTCCTTGTACTTCTGCTCGATTACTTCTTCAAGATCATTATAATGCAGATAATTGATCAGAACATCGGAAGTGATGTACCAGGTTTTCGGAATTTTCACCTGATTCAGGATTTCGTGCTCGCTTAATGCCCGTTTGAGTATCTGGGAAGCCAGAAACAGCCCGGCACTTTTGCCACCGAGTTTGCCATGACTGTCTGGCAAAAATATGATTTTTGTCAGTAATTCATAAAAATCTTCGATTTCAACAAAGTTTTTCGCCTTATTAATATAATCCAGCTGGTCTGTAAAGAACCGTCGTATCAGCGATACATTGAGCGTTTTTCTCGTGGATTCCGATAATTGAATTCCCTCCTGGGCCAGGTGGTAAAAACGGGCCAGAGCATCGGCGATTTCCGAAAGCGGATTGCCCTGAGTTTCGAGTGCCCTGACGAGGAAACTGGATTTATCTTCCTGCAGCCACTTTTGAATACACAGCAGAATCTCGTTACCGCTGAGTCGTTCAGCGGCGATTTTGAATGTCTTATCGCTGATCTGCAGAATATTATTGATCGTCGCCTTTTGAAGCGGGCGATTGACATCATCCACATACCCGGTTTCTTCACTGAGCGGGGATTTATCAAAGTACTTCAGCATATGCTTGGCTTCTTCGACGCCATTCCAGCAGAGGTAATTCATCATTCGCCGGGAAAAGCGAATATACAGTTTCTGATCCGACCGGCGCAGAAAATCCAGAATAACCGTCCAGTCGGATTTGTCCTTTTCCATCAGCATCCGACCGCTCTTGTCCAGATCCTTGAACAAATCGCGCAATTTATTATGGAGGAGATAATGCCCAAGCCGGTCGGTAATTGTATTAATCAGACGTCGTTCTTCTTTCAGAAACGGTCCTTCATCGGCAGTCGGTCGAAATTCCGTATAATACACCTCCACAAATCCAGTCGGTTTGTCCTGGATAATGATATCGGCCCGTTGAATCCAGCGCGTCTTTTTAAATCCCTTACTGACATATTCTTGGCCTTCATAATCAATTCGGGCGACACAGATATCCGGGTATTGCCATCCCGGTGGAATCGCTTCAACAACCTTCCGGAATATTTCATCAATCGAATATTTGGTCGAGCTTAATAATTCTTCGATAGTATAAATACAATTTAATTCCTTGACCCGCTCATTTAAAATGTCATGAAGTTTTTCAACCGACCCATCATTAACTATCATTTTTGGATAACCCCTTTACTGCTGCGTCCATCGACTTTTACACGGATGGGACTGGCTAATTGTATATGACGGACAAATTGCTGATCACTTAAAATTGGCTGTTGATTAAGCCAATCCCAGTCGATTTTATATTTACCCGAATGATGCACTGAAAAATAGCTGACCTGAAAACTGTTGATATTATGAAAAAAATGGGTCCCCTGGCTCAAATCCACATTTATTTCAGGTAAAGTGGATTCCACAATCACTTTCGCGCTTGAAATCTGGCCCCATTCCACCGGTATTCCCAGCCAGGGATCCCGGCTGCCCCAGCGGCCAAATCCGATTAATAGGTAGCGTTTTCCGTCTGTCCTTAGATCCAAATTAATCTGCTCCAACTCTTTCACAATGTCTCTTGCCGATTCTTTCCTGAACCGGTCCGGTTTAACATACACAATATTCGAGATTGTGGTGCAGATACCGTTGCCCATCACTGTTTCTGATGCCAGCAGAACATCATCACCCGTCATTTCACTTTGGGTTATATCTACCTCGTCGGCTGATACAACCATGGGCCGGACCTGCAGAAATCCAAGAGAAGCGCGAACGTTATTTGCGGGATTAATACTGAGCGCAAATTCCATCTCCACCGATGTCCCCACCTCCTGTTGAGAGAGTTGCAACAATGATTTTACAACATCGTTAAGAGGTAACTCATTCATCTGCAGTACAGGAGCAAATGTCAGCACCCTGGGAAAATTACCGAATGTTCCCGAATAAAGGCGGTCCGAGTGATAATCATAACTGGATGCCAGCAGATTTAAAACGCCGTCTTTTTCAGCCTCTGCAAGATTACATTTAACCAGATATTCCGTCTCCTTCACCGGATCATAGTCGGCAATGGATCCCATATTGACTGCCCAGTAACTGTTCTGGGAATTTTTCATTAAATCATTTACCGAATTAAATGGAGGATTTGCATGTGGATAAGCCGGCGAATAGTTCCAGGATATTCCCTCATCCACGATCGTCCGGCCAAGTCCTAATGCTAACTCCGCAACTCCCTCGTCCGGACTGGCATGTCCGAGCGGGTAATAATTATACGATCGGGCAACACCTGAGATATTCGGATAGTAGCGGTTACCATGTCTATGACCGACAACTTCCTGGACGATCACTGCCATTTTTTCTTCACTTATAGAACGGTTAACTGCTTTAAAATAATTTTTCGCCTTACGAAAATATGTAGAAGCATATACAAACTTGACCGCCTCAACCAATTTATTAAATCGGGTAACCGTCTCCAGTTGATTATTGGCAATCATTTTGGTCGCATAAATTCCGGCAAAAGGCTCATAAATGGCATCTTCAAGCATACTGGAGGACCGGATCGCCAAAGGTATATGAACGTTCGCAATCATCGACCACAAATCACCTACCATTTCAGAGGGAAGATTGGCTTTTTGAAAAGCGTGAGCGATGCGGGTATCGGCTGAATCAGAGAGTGCAATCTCATATAGATTATTAGCAGCCATAAATTCATCAAAAACATCCGTACATAACACAATCATTTTTGGGACCGATATATGAATGTCTGTGAAATCATCATGCTTAAATTTTTCGAGGATTACATTTTGAATAAATACAAGACCGTTGGCTTTTCCCCCAAATTGACCTTTCCCAATACAGGTAATGCTGTCCTTTGAGCCAAGCAACTCACGGTTATACTTTGGAATATTATGGGGTTCGTTAACTTTTGTCATATCAAATTATTGATTAATTCCAATTTATAAATAAAAACTTAATTCCGCTAATTCCAAAAATTTTATTGTAAAAATGAACAGGCTCCCTTTATTCAAGAGAGCCTGCATAGAAAAATATATATTCAGTTACCCGTTTAAATCCAGCCACGCAGTCGGCAGGCATGGGCTACCCGGTTCACCGAAATTACATACGCCGCATCACGCATATAGATCTGTTCTTTCTTGGCGAGATCACTGACGGCAATAAATGCGGATGTCATTTTTGCGTCAAGATTACCCAGTACAACATCCTTTTCCCAGTAATGGTTCATGTTGCTCTGAACCTGTTCGAAATAGCTACAGGTCACTCCGCCAGCATTGGCAAGGAAATCGGGAATCAAAAATATTCCACGTTCCTCAATAACCTTATCCGCAGCGGGAGTTGTCGGGCCATTAGCACCTTCGGCGATAATGCGGACTTTTTTGCTGATTTTCTCAACATTGTCCTGACTAATCTGGTTTTCAATAGCCGCCGGAATTAAAATATCGACATCCTGTTCAATCCAGGCATCACCCGGCAGAATTTCGTAACCGAGATCTGTGGCTTTGTTCTTGTCAATACCACCAAATCTGTCGGTGATTTTCTGGAGTTCGGCTAATTTTACGCCATCTTTTTTCCGGAAGGTATAAGAGATCTGGTCACCCTGATCCCAGCAGGATACACAGTTAACTTTACCACCTAATTGCGTGTAAAGTTCAATCGCATATTGAGCGACATTGCCAAATCCCTGGACGCTGGCAATCGTATCTTCCGGTTTAATATCCATTTCTTTCAGGGCTTCGCGAATGGTGAAAACAACGCCATATCCGGTTGCTTCCGTCCTTCCCAAAGAGCCGCCGTGCCCAACCGGTTTTCCGGTGATAACT
>Ga0180007_10001321_pt1 | contig 34613 bp, 30 predicted proteins | sample MM_PC_MetaG_FD_121122 | JGI IMG/M metagenome (GOLD analysis project Ga0180007, IMG submission 121122) | Groundwater microbial communities from the Aspo Hard Rock Laboratory (HRL) deep subsurface site, Sweden - MM_PC_MetaG | ecosystem: Environmental > Aquatic > Deep subsurface > Groundwater... | reverse complement strand
TGAGATAATTGTTTCGGAATATCTCTATATTAAATACCCTGAAAAACCCGAAGGCGAATTAACCGCTTTGCGTGCTGCTTTAGTTCGTCGAGAAACTCTTTATGATATTGCCAATCAATTGGAATTCTATAAATATTTAAAATTAAGTAAAGGTGAAGCTAAAAATGCTGCTAACCAAATAGCTATTTTGGCTGATACAGTCGAGGCTTTAATTGGGGCAATTTATCTTGATCTGGGAATAACAGTAGTAAAAAAATTCATTGAACAACATATCATTCTTAAAATTGATCAAATTATTCAGACCCAAACTTATATTGATGCCAAGAGTAGACTACAGGAATTAGCTCAAGAAAAAGATGGGGTCACCCCCATTTATAAGGTTGCTGATGCTAGTGGACCAGACCACAATAAAACCTTCAAAATAGCTGTGTTTATTGGCGACAAGGAATGGGGACGAGGAAATGGCAACTCGAAACAAGCTGCCGAAATGGCAGCTGCCACCGACGCTTTGGAAAAATATATCAAGTAGTGGGGTTATCGAAATATAGAAGCTATTTTTCGTTATATTTAACTATCGGCTCAACGAGGACTGTCGTTGAGCCGTTGAGATTTTTTAGGTTTTAAACGGGCATTGGAGGAGAGGCGTTATGAAATGAGTAAAATCTCTGCGGGCGAAGCTGGTATTTGAAACCTGATGGCATATCGGGGCGAGTTCAGCGAAAGCGCCCAGAGATTTTTACCATTTCATAGACTCGACAACTGCCCGGAGTTTCTGGACACTCTTTTAAAAGAGTGTCAAAACAATTTATATGATTCTGGACCCTCCTACGCATAAAGCTACGGACGGGCAAACAAGCCAGAATGACAGTGGAGAGATACTGAAATCCATCCGTCGCTCTGCGAGCTATGGAGGACTGACGTAAATTCAGGGTGACAAGCTTATGGTCCAGGATGACAGGAAGAAGTGGTTGATTTTTCAATTTTACATTTTTAATTTTTAATTGTTTCTATGTATCCCTTGGGCACACTAAAACCAGCAGCTTTTACATGACCTCCTCCTCCCATTAAAACTGCTAATCTACTAACATCTACAGCAGGATCTTCAGTGCGCATATTGAATTTAAATTCTGTCCCTCTTTCGGAACCTAAAATAACTGCTTTAATGTAAGGCACTGTGCGCATAAGATCAATTACCCCCTCTAAATCACCGTCAGTTGCTCCACATTCTACTAAATCTTGCACAGTAATGATAGCTGTCAGAATATTATATTTTTTATTCCTGGTCATTTTTTGTAAAACTCTTCCCCAAAGTTTTAATCTGGGTAAATGCTTATCAGAATAAACATATCGAGTAATTTTGCCTAAACTTGCACCTCTTTCCATTAATTGTCCGGCAACCTGTAATACTGCATAGCTAGTATTAGTATGTTGAAAACTACCAGTATCAGTTGAAATACCTGTTAATAAACAAGTAGCAATATCTTTCGTTATCTCTACGTGCCACTGATTTAAAATATAAAACACCAGTTCTGATGCGGATGAAATAGTTGAATCAATAATATGCAAACCGGGAGTTAAGCGTTGAATTTGATGATGATCAACCACTATTAATCTATCTGGCCAAGCAATGTTAAGTTCTGTATCGCTAAAAAATCCTGTGCGTGACCAATCGCCACAATCTACTAAAACTACTGTATCAAAATCTTGAGGAGAAAATTCGTCTCGAATATTAAAAAAATACGGTAAAAAGGATAATCGATCAGGAGGCGCATCTAAAGTAACCACCTCCACTGATTTACTCATGCTTTGTATCCCTAATTTTAATGCCAAACTCGCTCCTACCGCATCTCCATCTGGTTTAAGATGTGAAACTATCAGTATATTCTTCCCCATCAGCACCTGGTGACGAAATATCTCTATCTTCTCCTGTAGTTGATTTGATATCATCTAAAATCTTTTCTATACGATATGCTGCATCGGGATTATTATCTAATTGCCAAATAATTTTTGGTACTTTTTTAACGGGAAAATTTTTATATAAATGAGTTTGAATCTTGTTGGTATTACGTAGAAGTTTTTGGAAGGCTTTTTGTTGATTAACTTCTGCAATAAAACTAACCAACACTTTAACGGTACTAAGATCCCGACTTACCAATATATCATTAATTGAAACAATTCCCACACCCAAAGCATCACGTTCTTTTAATAAAACTTCGGATAAAATCCGATTAATCTGGTGTTGTACTTTAGGAATCCGATAGTTCATTTAACTAAAGTGGCTGGAATATTTTCTCTTTTCACAAACTCAACTTTATCCCCCTCCTTAACCTTAGTGGTCAAATCAACCATAAAACCAAAATCACCCTGAGAGGCCGTATCCACTTCTTCAGCAACAGATTTAATACTTTTGATGGTTCCTTCACCCAATTTAACTTCATCGCGATAAACTCTGAATAAATAATCTCTTTTTACTTCACCCTTATCTACTTTACAACCAATGATTTTACTACGAGGTGTACTCATAAATAACTTTAAAACTTTACCTGTAGCCATAATCGTTTCTTTTTGTTCCCATCCACTTGCTTCCACTAACAACTTGCCTAAATCGTCAGTTAAATTATAAATAATTTCGTAAGATAAAATTTTAATACCATCTTTTTTAGCCATCTTGATAGCTCCTGGCAAAGTTCCAACTTTAAATCCCACCACAAAGGCCCCACCCCCTTGAGCAGTTAAAATATCTGATTCACTAATATTTCCAACACCTTCACTAATAACATTTATAATATTGCCTCGATTTGTTTTTAGACCTGCCAATACGCCCACAATTGCTTGGAGAGATCCCTGTACATCAGCTTTAATGACAACATTTAAATCAAGACCTTGGTGGGTTTTTATTTGATCAACCAAAGCTCCAAAATCAGTTTTTGCACTGGTTAATTTTCTATTAGCGGCTACCTTTCTACTAGTTGCTAATTGCCGAGCAGTTTTTTCATCATCCATTACTGACAATAGCTCTCCAACTTGAGGTACATCCATAAACCCAACAATTCTTACGGGCATAGAAGGCAGGGCTTCTTGGATACGTTTACCTGTGTGATCTTGCATGGCTCGAACCTTGCCGTAAACATTGCCCGCTATAAAGATATCACCTACTCTTAAAATCCCGGACTGTACAATCACAGTAGCTACTTGGCCTACTTTCACATCTTGTTGAGCTTCAATAATTATTGCCTTGGCTACCCCCGTTATGGGAGCTTGTAGTTCAGAAATATCTGATGTTAAAACAATTAACTCTAAGAGATCGTCTATTCCAGCACCGGTTTTGGCTGATACTCCCACCAAGGGTATTTTCCCACCCCACTCCTCTGTTAGGATGTTTTGGGCTGCTAATTCCTGTTTGATACGCTCTATATTGGCTTCAGGACGGTCAATCTTTGTTACCGCAACAATCAATGGAGCATTAACTGCTTTTGCTAAATCAATTGCTTCAATTGTTTGAGGTTTAACACCTTCATCAGCAGCCACAACCAAAATAACAATATCTGTAACTTTAGTGCCTTGAGCCCGAATTGAACTAAAGGCCTCATGTCCTGGAGTATCTAGAAAAGTTATCTTTTGGCCCTTATAATCTACTTGGTAAGATCCCATATGTTGAGTAATGCCCCCCGATTCTTTTTCGGCTATTTTAGTTCTACGAATATAATCCAATAAAGAAGTTTTACCATGATCAACATGCCCCATAATCGTTACCACTGGAGCTCGAGGAACAAATGTGGCTGTATTTACTTCAACTGCTTTCTTATCATCTGATCCCATCCCTTCATCAAGTTTGGCCTTAAACCCAAAATCATCCGCTACAATTGCTGCTGTATCAAAATCTATGTTGTCGTTTAAGGTAACTAAAACCCCATTTTTAAGTAAATAGTGTATTACATCTGTTACCGGATGGCTTAAAACCTGAGCTAATTCAGTAATTTTGACTATAGCTGGTAAAATAATTTCCGGTTTGTCTGGTTGAGTTTGTATATTTTCCATCTTATAAAAATAAATAAAGCTGCTGATCTGCAGCCAGACAATCAATCTCGAAATACAATTAAATAATAATCTTTACTTAAACATACTTGAGAGCTTCCATGATTTTGGCCGCAGATTTTTCGCCAATTCCGTTAATAGTCCTAATCTCTTCTAGAGATTTATCTTTTAACGTCGCAGTGGCATCAATGCCTGCTTCTTTCAATTTACGTATTAAAGCATCGGATAGACCTAATTTGTTTAAATCAGATGTAGCTGATCGTTTAGCTGTCGTTGCACTAACTTCGCTGGGTGACTGCATTGCTTTAAGAGATAGTCCAAAACGATGGCTCTCGGGCTCAATATCAATTACTTTTAAAGTTAATTTATCGCCAATTTTAACAATATCATTAGGATCAGTGACATGTTCAAATGATAATTCTGAAATGTGAATAAGGCCATCTACCCTATCGTCAACTTTTACAAAGACACCAAAAGGCATAATTTGAGTAATTGTTCCTTCTACAACCTGATCAACTTTATATTCCTTAACTAATTCTAACCATTTATCTTCTATTAATCTTTTGATACTTAAGGAGATTTTATCTCCATCAATGCCAATGACTTGCACAGAAATCTTTTCTCCTACCTTAGCATAATTATGGGGATCATCTACCTTATCCCAACTAATCTCTGAAATATGAACTAATCCCTCCAATTCTCCAAAATTAACAAAGATACCGAAATCAACTACTCCACTAACTTTCCCGGTTAAGATTTCTCCAACCTGAATATTAGCCGTCAGAGCATCGTATTCTTCTTGTTTGGCCGCTTTTTCTGAAAAAATTAATTTATTAAGATCTTTATCTAAACCAATTATTTTAACTTCTAAGTTTTGACCTTCAAATTTAGATAATTTACTTAAAATTTCATCTTTATCGTTCCCCACTCTTGGATAATGAGTTGGAGTTAATTGAGAAACTGGCAAAAATCCTCTTACACCATCTAATTCCATAATTAATCCACCTCGATTAGCTTCGATCACTTTAGCTGAAACTAAACTGCCAGATTGAAAATGTTCTTCTAAAGAACTCCAACCCCGATTACGTAGAGCTTCTCGGATACTTAAAATAACAAATCCCTCATCATTTTCTTGCTCCACTACTGAAGCAACAATTTTATCCCCCGTCTTAAAATTAGGCATAGAGATGCCGGCTTCAGCTAATTCTTTACCAGAAATAATACCAGTAAATTTACCTCTATTAATGTCTATCCATACACGATTACTGGTTACTGCCGAAACTATCCCTTCTACTAAATCGCCAGATTTGAGAATACCCAAATCCCCTGCTTTATCTAATAATTTAGCCATTGTGCTATCGGCTAAGGTGTTTGTTATTTTGATAGACATGATTTAAAAATATAACTTAATGATATAGGTACCCACCCACTATAAGGAAAATATAGCTCCTGGTCAAGTTTTATTTAGAATGGTGGCGACGGCGAAAATAAGTAGCTACTCCTTTGCGTTCTTCTCGTTCGGCCTGTTTTTTAGGTAAGATAATCCGACGATAGTAAATGAGATAAATTATCCAACTAGCTACTCCTAATATCACAAGAGTGGGCCATAACCGCCAATTTAAATAAGGTATGTTTTCATAACGAATAAATAAATGGAATAAGCCAACGATGCTTATGGTATAACCAATATTTAACCAGTGTGTCCACCAGAATTTCTGATCACCAGAAAGATTCCTGTTTAATTTATTAAACCGCCTTTGTCCAATAATTACGGTAATTAAAACTAAACCAAGAAGAATAACTAGTGGCCATAACAACTTAAAATCTGGATCGGCAAAACTATCAATATAGTAACTTAATTTAAAAAGGTGGAGAATGCTCATGAGTTTATTTTTTACGTTTTCTACTTAAACGACTTGTAGATGATTTATCTTTTGATAAGGGAGTAATGCTTTTTTTGATAAAGCCCTTACTTTTTTTCGCTAATTTTGAGGTCCGCTCCTTAAGACCACTAACTGATATGGCTCGCTTAGTAAAGGTTTTGTCAGATTTAGATTTAGGCGAAGTTGTTTGTTTGACAGAAGATTGTATTGTAACTTTTAATGCTGAAACTGATTTAGTTTCTGGCTTACTAGTTTCCAACTCTTCAATAACATCATCTTTTACAATAATACTAAACGAAGCAACTTTATCACTACCCTTCAACCTCATTAATGTCACCCCTTGAGTAACACGTCCCAACATAGGCACACTACTTAATGGCGTCCGGATAACTTGTCCTTGTTTCGAAGTAATAATTAGATCCGCTTTTAATCCTTTTTCGACTAATTCTCCTCCGATAATTTTACCAGTACGATCAGTCAAATGCATAGTTTTAACTCCAATACCACCACGCCGCTGCAAAGAATATTGATTTAAACTTGTTCGTTTGCCTAATCCCTTTTCTGCTAAGACCAAACAAGCATATTCCATATCTTTATGTGCTACATCTGCTGAGATTACCTCATCTTGAGAACGCACTTTAATCCCCCTTACTCCACGCGTACTTCTGCCCAATAATCTAGCATCGCTTTCGGCAAAATGGATTGACTGTCCTTCGCGAGTCATAATAATTACCGTATCGCCTTTGCGAGATTTTTTAACCCATTTTAATTCATCACCATCATCCAACTTAATAGCAATTAATCCATTGGTGCGAATATTGGCATATTTTTCTGCTTCAGTTTTTTTAATTATCCCTCTACGAGTAATCATTACAAGATTATCTCCTGGTTTGTAGGTTGGCATCGTTAAAAGGGTGGTGACCATTTCTTCGGGAGCTAACTGAACCACATTTACAATCGCAGTTCCTTTAGCAATTCTAGATGACTGTGGAATTTCATAAACTTTTTGGCGGAAAACTCTACCACGATTAGTAAAGAACAAGATATCATCGTGATTTTTTGTGGCCTGAATAATATCGATTTGATCCTCTTCTTTAGTAGTCATACCAATAATTCCTTTACCGCCCCTATGTTGAGAACGATAAGCAGTAGATGGTTGTCGTTTGATATAGCCACTCTTAGTCAATGTAACTACCACCTCTTCATTAGGCACTAGATCTTTTTCACTAAATTTACCTAGGGTTTGCTGAACAATTTTAGTGCGACGTTCATCCCCATATTTCTCTTTAATTTCTAAAGATTCTTGTTTTATAATATCTAAAACTTTTTGCGGATCCGCTAAGATACTTTTTAAATCTTTGATAAGAATTTGTTTTTCTTTGTACTCATCCTCAACTTTTTTTCGTTCTAAACCAGCTAATGCCTGTAGACGCATCTCTAAAATAGCTGTAGATTGGGCTTCACTAAGTTTGAATTTTTTAATTAGATTAGCATGCGCTTCCTCTTTGGTATCAGATTTACGGATAGTGCTAATAACAGCATCTAAATTATCTAATGCGATTTTTAACCCTTCTAAAATGTGGGCACGCTCCTCGGCTTTCAATAGTTCAAAACGTGTTCGATTAGTAACTACTTCCTGTCTGTGAGCAATGAAGTATTCTAAGACAGATTTTAAATTTAAAACCTTGGGTTGCAAACCATTAACCAGCGCCAATGTATTGACGTGGAAAGATGATTGCATGGGTGTTAATTTAAATAATTGATTTAAAACTTTTTTAGGATAAGAATCTGCTTTTAATTCAATAACTACCCGGATTCCTTCTTTATCTGACTCATCTCGTAAATCAGCTATGCCTATAATTTTTTTAGTTTTAACTAATTCAGCAATTTTAATAACTAATTCTGCTTTGTTAACTTGATAGGGAAGTTCTGACACTATAATCCGATAACCCCGTTTACTATCCTCTATTTCAGCTACTGCTCGCATAATAACGCGACCTTTACCGGTAATATAAGCTTCTTTAATTTCTTCGGGATTATAAATAATTGCACCGGTAGGAAAATCAGGACCAGGTATGTGAGTAATCAACTCATCTAAACTAGTTTCTGGATTATTAATTAATGCAACAATAGCATTAATTAATTCGCCTAAATTATGTGGAGGGATACTGGTAGCCATGCCGACAGCAATACCCATGGTGCCATTTAGTAAAAGTTGGGGAACTTTCGCTGGTAAAACTTTAGGTTCTTGACGACTAGCATCGTAGTTGTCCATAAAATCAACTGTGTCCTTATCAATATCAGCTAGAAGCTCTTCTGCTAAAGCTGACATCCTGGCTTCGGTATATCGAGGAGCGGCAGCACTGTCACCATCAACTGACCCAAAGTTACCCTGACCTTGTACCAAAGGATACCGCATAGCAAAATTTTGTGCTAAGCGCACCATAGTATCATAAACAGCCATATCTCCATGGGGATGATATTTTCCCAGCACTTCTCCGACTACCGTAGCTGATTTCCGAAATTTAGCCGTATGTCGAAGTCCCATTTCATGCATTGCATACAAAACCCGACGATGAACTGGTTTAAGCCCATCTCTAACATCTGGTAAGGCACGGGAAACAATTACGCTCATCGCATAATCAAGATAGGATTCTCGCATTTCTTGTTCTAAAATCCGATCTTTTACCTTACCTATATTGTCACTTAATTCCTGATCTAACATAGATATAATTTCTCGCCGTTAACCTATTACGGCTCATCGCTTTAAATAATTATTATAATTATTAATTATATATCACTACACCGTTTTCCAAGAATCAATCAGCCATCCAGTATCTTTTTTTAACATAATAAATTTACGTTTTTCTGTAATATTACCCTTATCAGGAGTTTCTTTTTTAATACGAGCATCAATCTCAATACGTGCATCATTTAACTTACGCGTATCAGTAATTTCAAAGCTTTTAATCTCTGTAGCATCTTCAATGATTCCTCTGTTAAATTCGGACTTGGCCTGATCAGTTAAATAAGATAACATACTGTCGGCGTCTTTATTGGTGTAAGCTTGCATAAATTTATTAGCCACGGCTTGCGCAGCTGTTTTTTCAGTATCGTTGAGTTCGTCCTTTTCTTTCTTGTCATCTAAATATTTTTGGATAAATTCTTGTACCCCATCAGACATTTTAAAAAGTTTATTAGATAACTCTGATGTAATAACTTTATCTTTATCAGTAATCAATAGTTTATTATAGGCCTCGCTCATAGCAGTATTTAAATCGTCTAAATTATCCAATTCATTAATATTATTAATTAAACTACTCCCGCCCTTATCAATTACACTTTGTAGTTCTCGAAGATAATCTATATATGTTTCCACAAATACTGCCATTTTACTAATAACAATATTGCCAGAAAACGCATATCCACTAATACTTTGTAAATTATAAGAAACATCTTTTAGGGAACGGTTGGTGGAAGTCAGATTATCTTGAAAGCTTTCTTTAGTGTCAGCAAATAATACCGTAAAATCAGTTACCTTATCGAAAGCATTTGTTAAATCAATCGTTGTAAGAGTTATGTCATCCCAATTATCACGAATGTTTTGTTCGTGACTACTACCTTGTTTTTGTACATTGTAATAGTAATAAGAAACTAAACCACCAATCATAATTATTAGAATGGCCACAAATACAGTTAACATAATTCCTAAGGCACGGGGACGATTAACCTGTTTAAGTATTTCGATTTCTTCCTCGTTTATAGGCACATCATCGTGATGAAAATCCCCCATCTCGCTATCTTCCATTTTATCTAAAAAATAATGTTGATAATACCCTTATTATATCTATAAAAAGGGTATTTTTCAATCCAATATAATCCCTTATCATTCTTACTTAAAACGATATTAAACCCCCACCAGGAGCAATTTTTTAGACCAAGTAATAAACTACCAATAGGCCTCCCATCAAAACTAATACTTGGCTAAAACGTAATCCTAAATTTTTACCTCCCTTAAGCTCAATAAATAAATCAGCTAAAGAAATATAAAGAAACCCTCCTGCTCCGACAGCGATTATATAAGGCAGGAGACCACTAATATGTTGATAAAGGAAAAAAGCCGATATTCCACCTGCTACGGCAGCCAAGGCAGAAATAAAGTTAAAGTAAATTGCTTTAGTTTTAGAAAAACCGCTGTGTAGTAGCACTCCAAAATCTCCTAATTCTTGAGGAATTTCATGAAATAAAATCGCCAATGTAGTAGCTAAACCAACTTGTATATCAACCATGAAAGCGGAAGCAATTAATACCCCGTCTAAAAAATTGTGCAGACCATCACCCAATAATACCGAATATCCAACTGCTTTAGGCCGATGATCACATTCACTGCAACTATGCCTATGTTCGTGGTGCCAATGTAAAACTTGTTCAAACACTAAAAACAATAAAATACCAACCATCACCCAAATAAATGTTGTCTGCGGTAATAAAACTAATGCCTCTGGGATTAAATCAAACCAAGTTGCCCCTAGTAAAGTCCCAGCTGCAAAAGCTACTAACCAAGGAATTATTTTGTCTACTGTCTTTTGATTAAACCAAAAAAACACCATGCCGATCAGCGATACGATACTAACAATAAAAACTGCACTGATGATATATATCAGTACTTGCATATAAAATTAACTAACCGATAAAGAAAAGCACTGATTACCCTGAACGTGAATGAATGATTTATTACCTTCAAATCTAGGAATTGCTAAAGTTGAGGATTGATTTAAATTATTAGCCGTTTGTGTATTATCGGTCTCAAATATAGCACAAAGCTCATAATTTTTATCTCCTAAAATTTGATATGTAAATGGTTGCTTAGTTAGGGGATCTATCAAACCGTCCTTTTCGATAAACACCATTGGATCGTTTACTAACTGTTCTACGGTAGCTGGCAACCGTTGATTGCCAATATTTTTATCAAAACCATAAAAATTTTGAATGGAATTGCTGAGAGACATCAATCGATTAACTCTTATATCGTCAAATCGTTTTGCCCTTTGTACTGAAGGACTATCAATCACAAAAAATGTCCAAATAATTCCACCTCCAACTATTATCATTACAATCCACTCAAACCATTTAAAACCATTGCCAATCTTGATAATCTTGCGATTAAAAAATATCAAATGCCACCATTGATAACCCAAGACAGCCCCAGAAATTACCAAGGTAATTAAAGTGTGCCATAAAAATCTGGCCACTAAATTACCATTTAAATAAAAGATAAATAAAGCAATCAATTGCCAAATAATAATCAGGATCACTACCACTAAAGTAATATAAAGCAACCAACGCCTGACACCTGTATCTGATAACATCTTTTTTTGACCTAACATCCGATTAGCTAAAATAGTCACATAGATAAAAATAGGAAAAGCAATGATAACTGCTGCCAAAAATCCACTTAAATTATTACTGCTAATTACAAAACCCATTCTTTCCAAAGCATCCGGTACATAGTAATTTACTATTCCCTTGAGCAAAAAATTCATCCCAATACTCGAAATCAATAGAGTGGCATAACTTAATAAATAAATAAATCCATCACGAGCAAAGTTATAATTTTTTTGAGACATAGCCATTGGATAAGCAATTTTAATAACACCCCTATTATAACTTACATGTCGATATAATAAGATATGCTGTTTAATTTAATAAAAATCTGCTTTATCCTAGCAGGTTTTGTTGGAGCAAAGAATAACTCTTAGGATTTTCTTATTCTACCTAACCACATAAGTACTATTGGTCTAATTAACATAGAGAACCATCCCAAAAATCCTAGGAAAACTAATACCGTGGATAATGTTTGCATTGATCGATAACCCGTTTCTGGCAAACCAAAATTAATGTTTTCTACGGCTGCCACGGGTATAATAGTTTTTTTTGCAATATTTTCTACACCCTGGTACGCTACCCATAATAAACCAGCAGGCGATTTATTAACTGCCATAGATCCACTTAATGATATTTCGGCCATATTTTCCGTAATTAGAGTTGATTTCGTAATTAAAGTTTGATCTCCCAAAACTCGAGAAGTGGAATTGAAAAACTGGCCAAACTCTGCTGAAAATATGTTAGTTATTGGCATTGGTTCACCAAAATGTTGCGCAACAAAAATAGTCAAACGTCCATTAATATAACCCTCGGCTATACCTATCCCAATATCACGGTAATTAGAGTTAGTTAGATTAGCATAATGAGTTGGACTATTAGTCCAGGCCTGCATTAAATCTTTAGAATTATTAAATCCTTTTGCTAAATTTTCTCCCGCCCGAAGATAATTATAACCAGTGGATTTAATCCAGTAAGTCATGTGATTACCAGTATTATCAGCATGACCAAAATATCCTTCATCGGCCATATCTTGGGCTTTCGCCTGCGCTGAAGCAGTTAGAGATGTATTCATCTCTAATACAGGGATACCCCTAACTTGTCTAAGTTGGTTGGTAAGATTGATTATCTCTGCTTCTTGTCCCATTAAACCAGCTGCTAAAGCTGATTGATAAATGGAAGTGGATAATAGTATTGAACTGGTAACTAAAAAAACTTTTATCCCAGTTAAAATTATCTGATCCCACTTCAGAGAGTTTGATAACAAAGAAATGCTTTTACTGGGGGAGGTGATCACTTTTTTATTTTTGTTTTATTACAACAAACTATTATAATATTATAACAGTAAAATCTTTATTTGTCAACACTAATTAGATTTATCCTAAAACCAGCCCAATTCTCTTGGGCTGGTTTTTATTTGTAATTCTTGGGATGAAAAAATATTTAATGATTACCCATATTTCTTTTACGAGTCAATCGATAGATAGTGTAAAGAATTAGAAGTAGTAATAAGAGTGATAAACTACCAATACCGAGAGTTCTCCAAACATTGCAACTACCGCATTCATTATCATTGTTTTCATCATTTACAATTTGATCACCAGCTACGTCGCCCTGGTCCTGCACATCGCCTTGGTCACCAGTACTAAGAGCGATCTGACGACCACCACCATTATTAGTACCGGAAGAACCGGTATTGTCTTCGGTTTCTCCAGCTACTTCTCCGCCACCAACAACCCCCTCTCCCTCTTCACTAGGATTAGTAGTCGCTACGGGGGGAATAGTTCCGTCACCGCCGCCAGTACTGCCACTTGGTGGTTCTAAGGCCGGGCCAGTACCGTTAGTGTCACCTTGACCAGTAACTTCGCCTTCATCATTATTTTCTTCATCGCCCCCATTTTGGTCATTACCATCGTTTCCTTCGTCTTGTGTAATAGTGTCATAGTTACCAAAATCAATATCTTCAGTTAACCCATCGGCTGATACAGTATAGTAGCCTAGTGGCATTGGATAAGTTTGTATCCAACCTTCTTGGGTCTCTTCTGCTACTGTAACATCACCCGAAATTTCATCTGGGATATCCAATGTATACTCGCCAATTCCATTAGTGGTTGTTTCTGCTATAACTTTAAAAACTTCTACTTTTAGTTTTCCTGAATTGTTGATGGGCCAAATATCTTTAATATGGAAGTACAGAGGATTGCCATTACCAGTAACAGTGTACCAATAGACATGGCTGGAATTAAATGTGCCCCAATTAACTAATGCACTGTTCATCCAGAGTTCCAAAAGACCTGGTTCCCAACCGCCATAATTTTCCACTATGTCCGTCCAATCCGGACCAGTACGGATAGAGTATTTAGCATCAGCAGTGATGCTATCTCCAGCCAAGAAAGTTTGAGAAACTCGCAGGAAATATTCCTGTCCATTTTCTAAGACAGAGCTATTAACAAGTGCTGGCAGTTCTGGATCTAAATAATGAGAATCTACTTCTAAAGTATTTATTAATTGACCAGCATGGATTGTCCAACCCTCTAATCCTCCATCATTTTCATCTTGAATACCATTGCCATCGTGATCATTAAACTTCATCCCTGTCACAGAACCAGGAATATTTTCTTCTGACTGTTGTATAGTGTAATGATTACCAAAATCCTTATCGGTATAATTACTATCCGTATATACTATATAGTAACCTTCTGGAGATGGCAGAGTTTCCAACCAACCATCTTGAGTTTGCTCGGAAATCATCACCTCGCCGATATCTTCCGGGAAAGTGAAATGATAGTTACCTTCATCATCAGTGATTTGTTTATCAATCACTTCGTAAATATCCACCGTTAAAGCTCCACTATCATTTTGCGCATAGATTTCGTAAATTTGTAATTTAACTTGGGTACCCGTACCGGTAATTGTCTGCCAATAAACATGGCCAGGATTAAAGACCCCCCAATTTGGGGCAACATCATCAATAAAGAGATCCAATAGAGTTGGGCCATACGATTCGTAATTTTTGACAATATCAGTCCAATCTGGTCCATTGACCGATCGCATGGAATATTTAGCATCAGCGGTAATATAGTCGTTGGCATCATAAGTTCCGGATACACGCAAAATATATTCCTTGCCAGAATCTAGTTCATCTGTCCAAAATTCGGGGCTAGCAGGGATATCATTTTGAGCTTCGACCTGAATAGTTTGAACAAATTTGCTGGCATAAATAATCCATTTACCCAAACCATTTTCACCCTCATCTTTTGTACCATCACCGTTTTTGTCATTAAATTTCATCCCAGAGACGGTATGGGCGGGGGCTCTGGAAGGGACATTAAATCCGACACAATTATAGGTTTTACCTAACTCAATTCCGTCAATGCGGTCATAGTTGTCATAATTTAGTACATCAACATGGCAGTACATCTCGGCACTGACATTATCAATATTACTGTTGTTATTTTGATCGTGGGTAAAGGGAATATATCCATTCTGCAGTTCTTCACGGAACCAGAGATGGCTACTACCACCAACATCTTCAGGCGTAAGCGTAAGCGTTGTCATACCAGTGGCATCCGTCGGAGGCAGAGTTTGCCATGGCTCATTTGCTGGACCTATCAGCGTGTCTCCCGGATCGTAGGCATTTTGTGGTCCCCATTGGAAATTCCAGTCAGGGACAAAACGACAGCTTTTGTGACTATCAACCCAATTTTGGGCAGTATCAGTACCAATATTTGGTCCGCCATTGCCCCAATTGGGAAGATCTGTTTCTAAGTCACAAACAATTTTATGAGCAATTATTGTGACATCCTTTTCGCAGGCCTCTTGATTAAGAATTAAGGTTGTGTCTGCGCTAATAGTGAGTGGTTGTCCATCATAAGCCGTACCGCCCCCGTTAGCAAGGTTATAGATAGAACATTCCGCAGGGGCGGAATGCAAAGCTTGTACTCCGGCAACATCATAGCCATCGGCAGCATCAGGAAAACCGGTAAAAGTAGAATTAGTTTTATCTACCAATTTAAGATATTTCGCCCAAGGCAAAAGACCATTTAAATCAAAATTATTATCATGATTCGTTTCACTACGAATTTGTGTACCCAAAGAAGTCCAGGTAAATCCATTTTGAGAGGCTAACACTTCCACTTCTTCTGGATAAGAACTGGCTGAAGGATTACCATAACTAGTTTCAATTACATGAATATCATTACCCGCTCCATCAAGAATATAGTTATCAAAGCCAAGCACAATATCTCCACCAAAACCTAGGCTGACAAAATTGATAGGAGCGTTATCAGTATCTGTATCTACACCTAAAGCTTTACTCGTATCTGTTCTGTCGCTTGGCAAAGCTCCACCTCCTTTTTGAAGTCCAGGATTATAAGATACTGCTGCATCTGCCCAGGGATCATATGAATCAACCGAAACAACTAAATGAAATGTGCCGCTGGCAGGAGCGGTCCTATTGCCTAATGTCCAAGTAACGACTGTTCCATCCATATTAGGAACACCACCAGATATCCAAGTGGTACCGGCTGGTAATTCATCAGTGATTGTTGCATCATAAAGTGTGCCACTACCGATCAAACTTCCATGAATTGTGTAATCAATCTGGCCGGTCGCTGGATCATACGCACCAGTTTTTTCTAAGGATAATTCCGGAATCGGTTGCACACAATTACGATTATATGGCACAACGTGTGGTTGAACATCACCCGTGAAAGAAAAAGACATATGTGATTGCACTATATGTCGTTCTGCAAAATAAATATCTACAATTTTAGGAGTAGTAGTTAACGACAATGTCCCATTAATAGTAGTTGGGGGATGAATCCCACTATTATCAGTGATTAATGCTCCGTCCAAATACAACCATGCATCATCATCACTTCTTAAAGTAAATGGATATTCTCCATCCACTGGAGCAGTTACTTCGCTTGTCCAATGTGCTCCGAAATGATATTCATGCCCATTATCTATTTCTTCGTCTTTAGGAGGATCAAACGGGAAAAAATTATCACCGAAATTAAGATTGGCATCTATCTGCCAAAAACGAAAATATTGTTGAGTGTACCAATCGGCTGTCCAGGGATTAGAACTACTCATTGGATCGCCATGTGTTTTGTCTGGCCATAAATTAGAATCAAGATTCATATCTTGATGTGCCCGGAAATAGTTAAAATATTCACCATACCAACCAGTGCGATCACCAAATTCACAAGGATCTTCTTGTTCTTCTTCGCAAATTCTAGAAACTGCCACATCATCTATAAACCCGCCCAAGGAATTACTCGTCCCTAAATCGGTAAACATAAGTCGTGTCACCGCTCCAGCAGCCGCAACCGTGTAAATGTGTTCTGTCCAAACTGTATTGGTATCGGCAGTGCCATCTTCAGTGATAGTGTCTAGTACGGTGCTGCCAAATTTAGCTTCCGTGTTATTATCAACAGAATTCAATCCTGGTCGAGGAGATGTCCAAAATTTAATTTCGTACTGGTCTCCAGAAACAGTAGTAATATCCTGCCACAAATGAATAGAAGCTGGTTCACCATTAAGGGATCCGCTTGGGCCATCCCAATCGGTATCTAATTCTGTCCATTGGTCACCGTCTTGTGCTAACCAACCATTAACTCCCTTTTGAAGTTCAATTTGAGCACCTGGTCTTTGAAAATCATTCCAAACAGTTGGCACATCCAAGCGCCAATCTGCCTGCCAACCAGAAATGAAATCTACAGGACCAAAAATATCCCAATTAGCATTTGTGCTAACAATGGGATCTTCAAAGCTACCATTAATAATTAAATTCGCTTCACTGCATTCTTCTTGGTAAGCTAATGCTATAGCTCCGCTCGGCATAACACTATTTAATGCTAAAGATAATCCTGCTAACAATGAGATTACTTTAGATAAACTATCTTTTTTCATCTTTTTATAAATTAACAATAAAATACCAGGAGCAAATCCGCTACCGGTTTATTTTTTCATTATATTAAAATAATTATTTTCACCCACATAAAAAGCTTATCCAGGAAAGCACTTTCTGTCAATCGGAGGTTATCCCCATAAAAAATAAAAACACCCCGCCGGGTCGATGCGGCGGGGCGTCAGGTTCGGGCAAGGAGACCCGATGCTGAACTATGGGGTACAAATAAAATGGGCTGGACGGGAATCGAACCAGCGCTACCTCTTTTCTTGTCAGGGAAAGCGCTCTAACTCATTGAACTATCAGCCCAGAAGGTACACTAAATAGCTCCTGAAATCTTAACAAAAAACTTCTTAGCAGTCAATTAAATTTACCTGATAGACATGGTTTAATCATTATAATCTATAGGAGAAAAATAGCTCCCAGAGCTAAAAACTTGACATTTTCCACAGATAGAGTATACTTAAACGAATATAGGATATCCCCTGATATTTAACATATATTTTCTTTTCCTTGAGAGAACTCCCGGGGCCGGGAGATAGCAGGAGAGAGTTCTCTCTTTCTTTTAAACATCTCTCAAGGAGAAAAATATGCACATTATTACAAAGATCACTAACCTAACGTGGTTCGTGATCTTCACGGCGATATTGATGGTAATCGTTATCGCCACCCCGTTGGGGAATATGATTCTCCAACACTTCGACAAGGATCAAGAAGCAAATGAGTTAATGAAGCTCCTTACTTTAGCAATCCTTATCGAAATGGCAGCCATCATGCTAACTTGCATGGCTGCCTGGCTGCGAGAAAAATTTCTCCGCAGCTAAATAGATTGCACCTGCCATGTTTTGATATTGACCCTCTGCAAAGAGGGTCTTCTTTTACACCAAATTTAAGTAGTTGGAACTGCAATTAAATAATCAAAAACTATTCGGGACCAGTTTTCTAAACCGTCTTTGTGTAAACTAATTTCATCTAAAGTCAAATACTCCCCTACCATCTTATCGGTTTCGCGAATACTAATTGGTTCAGAAATATTCCACTGCATTACTACCCCCAAATGTACTAACCCCACTTCATTAACATCATCTCGCAACAAACCAACTAATTTTAAATCGGCTATTCCGGGTGGATTATTTGTCATCAATTCCTCACTTAATTCTCGACGCAATCCCGCATCTAATAAATCATCAACTCGACCATCTATGGGATTAATATGCCCGCCAATCCCGATACTCATTTTATTATGCAACCTTTCCTCACCTTGGGTGGCCTGTCTTGTTACCGTGAGATACTTTCCATTAAGACATACCAAAACATAAGGAATGATTTGTTTAAAAGCAGGATTATGTTCCGCTTCCGGGCGATTCATAAACAAAGTTTGTTTGGGCAATTGAGTCAAAAAATCTGGATGGATATTAGTAGACAGTCCTTGCCGAGAAAATTGATTAGCCCATTCCTCTCTCACTACTAAAACTTGTTCAGTTGGTTTTTTAATCATAGTTAAATTATAGCAAATCAGTACGAATAATTATCACACACTATGATTTAAAAATGGTACGAAAAAGCCCCCTGAATCTTTGGGGGCTTCAAATATTGTTCAAATACGATTACTCGACAAACAGATCCCTCATTCCCTTGCGTTCTGCATGTTCCCTCATCTTATTAATTGCTCGTACCTCTATTTGACGAATTCTTTCTCTTGTCACGCCAAAATATTTCCCCACATCATCGAGCGTCATATCTGAAAAAAATCTAAACTTGATGATTTCATGCTCTCTTTCTGTAAGAACTCTCCTCATAATGAGGTCTAATTCATGACTTACAACCTGTTCTGTTGCATACTCATCTGGGCACTCTTGTTGTTCCAAGGGTTTAAAAATGTTTCCAAATTCTGTGTAACTACCATCTTCGCCGTCTATCACCCTATCGAGAAAAACAACTTTACTTAATTTATCAGCTCTTTGAGCACTTTTTATATCTTTAACAGTCCAGCCCTCTTCTTGCCCAAAGTAGTTGAAGATCTCAAACTCTGATGGCTTTCGGTTGTGTCTCCGTTCAAGAACACTTAAACCCTTTCTGTAGGCATTTTTCCTGTCCGATATATACACGGGCGTGCGTATGAGATCTTCTTGATCAGAAAGAACACGACGGATGGCCTGATTAATCCACCAAGTAGCATAAGTAGAGAATTTGTTTCCCAGTTCCGGATTAAATTTCTCAACAGCTTTTATCAATCCTATATTACCCGCCTGTATCAAATCCAGAATGGTAAGACAATCACTCCTATACTTTTTGGCTATAGATACCACCAATCTAAGGTTTGAAAGTATAAACTTCTCGCGGACTTTATCTTTCTCTTTTTCAGATGCTGTTTTTGATTGCAATATGCGTCCGTATTGTATCTCCTCTTCGGAACTAAGTAGGGGAAATCCGCTTATATCATTAAAATATGCGCGGACAGGATCAACGGATCCATTGTCACCATAAATGGTATAGGTACCGTTGTGGTCTTTCATCTTTCATGACCTCCTTTTCTACCGGTTGGTAGATTTATTATTAGATCTATAACAACAAGTAGAAATTAGGATCTCTAACTTAAAATGAAAAAATCGAGGTGCATCAATTGAATTACTTAATTATTAAGGTACTCAACTATGTTAAATCGTTGTGTATTGTAATATATCACTATTAAAATGTATGTCCAGAAAAGATTAATTTCATGACAGATTTATTCGGAATGACTAAAGCTCTATTGTTTTATAACTTCTGGGAATCTTTGCCAAAGCACCTTCTCGCCTTTTTGACGTTTATCTACCATCACTAATTCTTCATAAATCCCGTCAATTAGGGGATATTTTTTAGCTTCCTCTGATGTCACCCAAGCAAATTTATCCTCTTCTTCCATTTGCAAAACTATCTCACCCCCAGCATAGTCAGCTACACACGAAATAACTAATGAAGGGCTGCCATCCGGGTGGACAGTAGCTAAGCTAGTAAGGTATTCCACATTCTTAATATCTATACCAACCTCTTCTTTAACTTCCCGATTTAAAGTCCGCTCCAAGACGTTATACCAATAAAATTCAGTATCCTTATCTAACTCCAGATAATCCTTAGCCTCTAATTTACCGCCCGGCACTGTCCACATTCCTGGAAATCTTTTTTTGTTAGGCGATCTGCGAGTAATTAAATATTTATCGCCATCTTTAATAATAGCAGTAATAACAACTTCATGAAGATATTGATTGTTTTCCATAATTAAATTCTATCAGTTTTTGTGAGGATTTAAACACTCTGCCAATCTTGGCAGAGTGTTTAAATGAAGATTTGATTACTCTGTAGTAGTCCCTTCTTCACTGGACATTGCTTCGTCCTCTCCTGTGGCTGGAGCTACTTCTGACTGAACAGGAGCTACTTCTGACTGAACAGGAGCTGCTTCTGACTGAACAGGAGCTACTTCTGACTGAACAGGAGCTGCTTCTGACTGAACAGGAGCTGCTTCCGCGGTTTCGTTGCAAGTGCATTCCCCTTCGCAATTACAAGGTTTCATCTGCTCTGTTTCTGCTGTCTGGTCATCTGTTTGGCCATCCGAAACAGGCATGTTTGGTTGATCCATATTCATAAGATCTCCTATGGATTATTAATAACACACACCCAGAATACCAAATATCTCCTATATCACCTAATTTTACCAAGTTCTAACTCTCATTATTTAAACAGCATGGATGGTTCGGTGAATGAACTAAAAATTAAATACCAGGTAATCAATAAAACAATAACTCCTATGGTTGAGTATAATGCGTAAAACTTAATATTAGTCACCTGGGATTTATAAAAAGATAACCATACTAAAGGACAAAATATAATATATATCCAAATACTATGCCCTTCTATAGCAGCTGTGGCAAGAGATATTCCAAGCAAAAAGCCAGTAACGCCGTAAATTATTCTACTTCCTAAGAGATTAGTTTGAGAAACCTTAGCCAATAAGTACAAAGAACCCGCTAATCCCAAGTGCATCAACCAATGCCCAATTAGTTCATCCCAGATATAAGCTGCCTTAGCCATATCTCCAGATATTCCAGCTGCATCCATAATATTGTGAATCTGATTAGCGGAGAGATGGATTCCCATACCAACTATATACAATCCCAATAATGTAAGAAACCATGATGTGAATTTATTATTCAAATCAACAACTCGACTCATTCTCCAAACAAAATACACAGACACTGGCAAAAATACTAGTAAGTCCGAAACTGCCTCCCAACTAATACCCACAATGCCAGTTGGGACATGGCTTAATATAAAACTCTGGATTATTAATAATATCCCCATTACAAAAGGGAACACCCAAAAAAGATACTCACTTTTAATTCTCATACTTTCAGTTTATCAGGTTCTAATTATACATCTACCAAACGGCTCATGCATGAGCCGTTCATCCAGAAGAGAAAAATTTAGTATTAAAAAAGCCAGATTGGTTACTGGCTTGGCTGGCGATTAATAAACCTCTAACTCAACCTCTTCTGGAAATAGCAGTTGGAACGGATATCCAACTCGATTTCGCTTAATCTCGCCAACATCTAGGTTTTTGAGAAAGCTAACCATATCATCGGTTATTTGCTCTGGATTGAGCGAAGAATCGGAACCTTTGTACTCAATCTCTACAAAATCACCCAGCCCCTCCACCTTATCCACAGCTATCTCGTAATCCTGATATCTCCAGGTTTTCCGAACTTTATCCACTGTGACTATTGGCTGGATATCAAGAGCCCCAAATACCTTTCGAAGTTGATCAAGATCAGCTACTTTGGTTTCGTATTCATCACAGTAAATGCTTTGACCGGCAGTGTTTCGCTGGAAATTTTTGTAGGTTAACAGGCACTTTCCATCTGAATTTCGCAAACGCAGCCATTCGTCCACCGGCCTAACCCCTATAAAATCTCGATGAGCTGGGGTATAGTAGGTATCAACCTGATGATTTTCATACTGAAATTCCGCATTGGACTTGAGAAAATCCAGAAGATTTGAACTGTCTCCAATTCTGACCTGGATTTCGATTTCTTTATCCCTCATCGGGTTTATTGTATCAGAATCCATGAAGCTAACCTCCTTAAGTTTTCAAAGTAGTTTGAAAAATATTTATTTATTGCTTACTGTGACGCAGATTATAAATCGTGGTATCAATATCATAAGCTTTGTCGATTAGTTTTTCTGCCTCCTTTTCATGGCCATCATAAATTTTTTCTTCAGCCACAGATAATAATTCCCGTTTTTTCTGCTGCAATTCCCTGATTTGTGAATCTATGTCTTCCATAATTGATAATTTTTATAATACCTTATTAACCCATCTCGAGCGCAATAACCTATCACGAGTTGGCCCTGTACCATTCGATACAGGACTCATCCCGGTGCCATTCTGCACAGGGCAAACCACGTGCCGACTGGCACTGTGGTGGCTGGGGCGGCAGGATTCGAACCTGCGATCACGGCGCCAAAGGCCGTTGCCTTACCGCTTGGCCACGCCCCATTATATAAATCAATAATCATATTATAAACCAAAGGAGAAAAATTATAAAAACGAAGGGGGATTTATGGTAAATCAACATCTTACTATTTGCCGATCTTATTAAGTTGTAATAATATTTAGATAGTTGCTTAAATATTTAAATATAATCCTATGCACGCTTTATCTAATGCCCTACACGCGTTATCTGATCATACTCGGAGAAAGATATTAAAAATGCTCCAAAAAAGAGATATGACAGCTGGTCAAATTGCTGCTCGCTTCCCCGCTCTAACACTACCTTCAATTTCTCACCATTTTTCAGTGTTAAAACAAGCCAATCTGGTGACATCCGAACGCCAAGGCCAAAAAATCATTTATTCCCTTAACACCACTGTTTTTTATGAGGTATTGAATAACTTATTGGAAACATTTGGAGGTTTATCCCGTTAGAAGCAACTTTAGTATCATTAAAATTTAATAAGATAATCAACCTATTCTTAAATTATGGAGAAATAAATGTCTTTAGTTTCTAACGGAGTAAAATTAAAAATTAAAAACGAGTGGTTCTCTTGGTTAACCATTATAATTGCAGCCATAGTTGGCTGGTGGGCTTATCCTCAATTACCCCTAAAAGTTCCGTCACATTGGGGTATTAGCGGACAAGTGGACGGTTGGACAACACCACTGGGGCATGCTTTGGGCGTACCAGCTATGATGTTGGGATTATATATATTATTTTTGCTAATTCCTATTTTAGAACCCCGTCGAAAAAATTTTCAAGAATCATTTGGATTCTATCAGATGATCAGGAATTTTATGATGGCATTCTTGTTATTTTTGTTTTTAATCACTACCTGGACAGGGGTAACCGGCCAACCTTTGCGAATTGATGTGATTGTGCCGATGGCGGTGGGAGTACTATTCATCCTGATCGGCAATTATCTGCATCAGATAAAATCTAATTTCTTTATGGGTATCCGCACCCCCTGGACGCTGTCTTCGGACACCGTTTGGAAAAAAACCCATCATTTAGGCGGATATATGTTTGTGATTGGTGGTTTGTTATTCTTTACCACTCCTCTGTGGCCAACTCCCTTAAATTTCTGTATCCCTATGCTAGGAATTCTATTAGCAGCTTTAGTCCCGATTGTTTATTCTTATATACTCTTCCGCCAAGAACAGAAATAATTATGATTTAGATTTGATAGTATAGCCGGAATCCGTATCAAGAACTTGGTAATCGGCGGTTTCAATTTGCTGACGCAATTCATCAGCTCGCGACCAATCGTTATTTTTGCGAGCCGTTTCGCGCTGATTGGCCAGATTGATTATGTTCTTTGGAATAACCGGTGGTTGATAATTTTCTAATCCCAACCCCAACACTCGATCAAAATCTAAGATAGTGGCTTGTTTGTCGGCCAAAGACACATCCTCTTTGACTACAGCCCAAACTACCTTTATGGCTTCTGACATATTAAGATCATCCCCCAAAGCTAATATAAATGCTTTGCGGTAATCTTCCAATATGCGACCTCCGCGCACTTTCTTTATAAATAGTTCTTGTAAATTATTTAAAGAATTTCTGGCTCCTTCCATTGCAACTAAAGAAAAGTTTAACTTATTGCGATAATGACTAGTGATAACCAAATACCTAAAAACTAGAGGGTCGTATCCTTCTGCAACTAAATCTGGTAAAGTGATGAAATTGCCCTGACTTTTAGACATTTTAGCGTCGTTTGTCAGTAAAAATACACTATGGAGCCAGTAATTAGCCAATGGTTTATCGTAAGCAGCTTCGCTTTGGGCTATCTCATTATTATGATGTGTACCGATATGATCTTCCCCACCCGTATGAATATCAAAAGGTTGGCCTAATTCTTTAGTTGAAATCGTAGAACATTCCAGATGCCATCCCGGATAGCCGATACCCCAGGGCGAAGGCCACTCTTGTTGACGTTTTTCATTCTCTTTAGAAAATTTCCAAAGCGCAAAATCGCTCGGACTTTTTTTACCACTGCCATGTTCCACTCTCGCCTGCCCCTCACTAGGCGCCTTTAATTTACCGTAATCGGATAATTTGGCCGTATTAAAATAAAGCCCATCGTCCGTCTTGTATGTATAACCTTTTTTCTCTAGTTGTTGGACAAGCTTAATTTGATCCTTAATATATTGGCTTGCCCAAGCAAATTTAGTGGGTTTTTCGATATTTAAAGAAGTTAGATCTTTTTGAAATAGATCGGCGTAATGATGAGTAATTTCGTGGACAGTTTTCTGCTCCTTTTTAGCGGTTTCTTCAATCTTATCTTCGCCAGTATCGGCGTCAGAAGTTAGATGTCCCACATCAGTGATATTCATTACGTGTTTTACTCTGTATCCCACATACTCTAAAGTCCGCTTGAGAATATCAACAAATAAATAGGTTTTAAGATTGCCAATATGAGCAGATTGGTAAACTGTGGGGCCACAAGAATACAAAGAAACGACCCCCTTTTTAAGGGAATGAAAAACTTCTTTTTGATGAGTCAGAGTATTGTAGAATCTAATTTGCGCGGGTGACATATTTATTTAATGATTGGCGATTAACCAGATAAACACTGCTTATCACTATTATCGCACCCAAAATATTATTCCAGGTAATAACTTCCCTAAGAAAAATCACCGAGAAAAATCCTATCTGAATTAACATAGTATTTTGTAAGATAGAGGCCTCGAAAGACATTAAATAGTTGAGCGTGTAATTCCAAATCAGACCAGCAAAAGCAAAGATAAGACCAGCGCTAACAATAATCAACCAAATCTGCCAGCTACCCAAACTACCTAAATTACCTCCCAATAACCCTAAGGGCAATAAAATTGCCGTTCCCAGAAATGAGCCAACTAAAGAAACCAACAAAGCGTCGTCCCCGGGTCGACGCATAATCAATCTGGTTAAGACAATATTAAATGCGTAACAAATTTCAGCTATGATAATCATAAAAATACCAAAGTTGGTGCCGCTAAACTTTCCATCTACCAAGAAAACATAAGCTCCCCAAAAAGCCACTAATCCTCCTAAAATTTGCCAGATTCTTGGTCGTTCTTTCAAAATTATCCATCCTATAAACATAACTAATACCGAACTGATACTGGCAAATAAACCAGCTGTAGTACCGGCTACATATTTTAAGCCAGTCACAGAAAACCAAGGAGCGACAACAAATCCCATGACTCCCAGTAAAATTAAAGAATAAATTTCTGTTTTATTGAATGGTTTATTAAATTTAATGGGATGGAATGAATAATAAATCAACAGAGCAATAAGTGCTACCGCCTGTACACAACCTATTAAAAGTAGGGGTGAGATTAAACCCAATCCCAATTTAAGAATAATTTTTGAAGCAGACCAAAGAACGGTGACAAATAAAGCTTGAGCAAATAAAATCCAGCGAGATTCTTTGCTCATATCATCCTCCTACCTTCAAAAGCCCGAACTAAAGTAACTTCGTCTGCATATTCTAAATCGCTTCCCATAGGTAAACCCGATGCGATACGACTAATTTGAATCTGGAGTGGTTTCAACAACTTTGTTATATACATAGCCGTAGTTTCTCCTTCGACATTATGGTTAGTAGCGATAATAACTTCTTTTATATTTTCATCAGATATCCGTTGGACTAAGGAAGTTAAATTTAAATCAGTTGCCGTAATACCTTCCAAGGGAGATAATCGCCCTCCCAAAACATGATATTTACCATGAAAACTATTGGATTTTTCGATTATTAACACATCAATGGGTTCTTCTACTACACAAATAATATTGTTGTCTCGAGTTCCGTCTTGGCAAACTACGCATGGATCACTATCAGTAACATTATGACATTGTGTGCAATATAATAAATCTTCTTTTAAATTAAGTAATGCCTCTCCTAAGGATCTAATGTCTAAACTAGGATTTTTGACTAAATAAAAAGCTAACCTAGAAGCCGTTTTAGGTCCGATCCCCGGCAATCTGCCGAGTTCTTCAATTAACTTTGATACCGACTTAGGTAAAGCATACATAATTAAAGCCCCGGGATGCCTAATCCTCCCATGAGTTCCTTGGTTTTATTAGCAGCCGCCTGTTGGGCTTTTTTGACTGCCGCATTGGCAGCTTGAGTTAAAAATTTAATCAAACTCGATTTTTCTTCTAAACTAATTAAACTATCATCAATTTCTATATTAGTAATTTTTTGCTCTCCCGTAACTGTAACTTTAACTTTACCACCTAACTCTACCCCCACAAACTCCATTTCTCTTAAAACCGCTTGCAATTTTTTGGCCTTGCTCTGTAACTCAAATAATCGTTTAGTTTTTTCAAACATTTTAACTATTAGTAATGATAATGTCTTTAACTATAATATCTTTTGTAGGACGATCGTTTTCATCGATCTTAGTTTTGCCAATTTTATCCACTACTTCCAAACCGTAAACTACTTGACCAAAGGGAGTGTGTAGACCATCTAACCAAGGTGTAGCATCTTGGGTAATGATAAAGAACTGGCTACCGTTGGTATTGGGTCCAGAATTAGCCATAGCAACTATACCTTTGATTAGTTTGGGACTATCTGGGCTAACTTCATCAGCGAAGGTATATCCAGGGCCACCAGTACCATCATTAGCTGGGTCTTCATCTTTTGATAAAGGATCCCCTGTTTGAATCATAAAATTATCAATAACGCGGTGGAACTTTACTCCATCATAAAAATCTTTTTGGGATAACAGCACAAAATTAGCCACAGTTTTTGGCGCAACAGTATTAAAGAGTTCAATCTTAACATCTCCTTCACTGGTTACTAAAGTAGCAAACTTACTTTCTTGTAAATCTTGCTTTTTGATACTGCCAAATTCACCACTTATATTGCTCATATTATTTGTCCAAATAATACCTTTAGGCACAAGCCAAACTAACACTAAAATTAATATGGTACTGCCTACGGCCCAAACCATTTTTTTCCAAGGGAAAGCGACTTTATATAAGTTTTTTTGTGTTCGGAGTTCTCGTAAAGCAGCTTTCCTATCCTCCATTCTTTGTTGCTTTCTTATCCTTTGTCTAGTAGACATTTAAATAATTTTACTTGTTTATTTTATCACCAGAATCAGTAATTGAATAAATTAAACTTATCTCTTTAATAGATACTTATTATTTTAGGTTCAACCATATCAAGAATACACCTAAAAATTCTTAACATATAAAAATTAGAACGGCTTAAATTGATTAGCAGCTATATTAGTACCCCAGAAAATTACATACGGTCCCACAACCTGAATGATGGCAATTGATACGATAATCACCGCCAATTGCCGCCAAAAAGAATTAGTAAAATCACGCTGACGAGTAGCTTCTTCCTTGAATATTTTAATAAATCTTTGGTTTAATATCATTACCTAGCTGGGTTAAACATACTGCCAAAAAATTGGGCAAAAAATCCAGATTGAACTGGTGGGGTTGAGTCCACCGCTGGCGCACTATCAACCACTATGCCGATTATACCTGCATTAGTTAGTTGTCGTAAAGAGGCATCTATAATTGACCGGGGTTGAGGTAATTCCGGTAAAACAGCAAATAACGTAGCTGCTGGTAATTCTTGTAGAGCAGCTAATTCGTCCGTAGTGGGTAATCTATTTTTTTCTGCTTTAGTATAGATATCAATTAAACGTTGCATTTCTTTTGATTGATTAAGAAATGCTTTATCAATTATGGGAGAAATGATGTTTATATTGTCCACCGAATCAGCTGGAGTGACTATAAGAATAATCCTTTTATTCACACTTAAGGCCTTAATATCACTACCAGTGGCGATAAGGTCAAAGGCATAAGCAGTAGCTGCAGAATCCTGACTGGTAGTAATTTCTAATTTAGAAGAAAACGCAGGAAAACCAGATGCTGGATTAAACGCCGTTGTCATTTTGTTGGGTGGATTGGATAACGATAGCTGCACCTCGGCACTATACCCATTTTGAGGAATCACAGATATTTGATAAACTGCCGTTCCACCTGCAGATACTTGATGTTCGGTCGGTAAAACCACTAAATCAAAGTTCGCATCCAAAGGTGGAATAGAACTAGGCACAATGGTTATAGCATTCACTGCCCATATATTTGTGCCATAGCGTTTAAATTCTAATTCTAAATTACCAGCAAGTGCAGCTGCTTTAAAGGTTAATGTATTCCAAACTTTGGGGTCAGAATTTATTAGATAACTTGCACCATTAACTACTATTTTGGTAGTTATGGGATGATTTAAAGTACCACTAACAATATTAATAGTGTAGTAATCGGCTGACAGACCAGTGATCCTAAAATTATTATTACCCACTCCCTGATTAGTATCCATTTCCAATAAACTCTTTACCACGGATCCATCACTATGCTCTGCTAAATTAGCTTCTGTCCATCCATAAGTAATCCCTTGGCTCACCTTGGGATAGAGTGTAGTACCTCCATTAACTGGAATGGTTCCCGGAGCGATTTCGCTACTTAAACCAGTACCAAAATCAAAGGTGATGGCTGTATCTCCAGCGGCCAATCCTAATCCCACAAAAATTAACAACACTAAAGTAAGCGCCAAAACAGAGCGCAATTCACCCCTAAGAAGTTTGTAAGCCCTTATCTTTAATGGAATCCCCATATATTTCCATTATAACAATAAAGTACCCACCAATACCGTAATGTTTTAAGAACTTTGTTCCATATTGACCAATTCTCCCACTTCCAAATCACGCTCGGTTTCTAGGGTACGGAATGTCATAGTATCGGATTTGAAATAAAGTTCGACTCGCCCGATAGGACCATTTCTATGTTTGGCAATAATAATATCAGCAACATTCTGGCGTTCGGTATCTTTATCATAATAATCTTCTCGATAAATCAACATTACTACATCGGCATCCTGTTCAATCGCTCCACTTTCTCGCAAATCAGATAATTGAGGAATTTTGCGAGGACGTTTTTCTACCTCTCGTGAAAGTTGGGAAACAGCGATCACGGGAATATTTAATTCTCTGGCTAAACCTTTTAATCCCCGAGATATTTCCGAAATTTCCTGTACTCTATTATCAGAGCTTTTGCGAGCTTCCATTAATTGTAAATAATCTACAATTAATAAATCTAATTTTTTATCTACTTGCAACCGACGCGCTTTAGTGCGCATTTCAATGATGTTTGACCCCGGTGAATCATCAATATATATCTGCATATCAGCTAATTTCCCCATCGCTTCACTTAAACGTGCAAAATCCTCTTCCCGAAGATTCCCGGTGCGTAATCTCCAAGAATCTATCCCTGATTGAGCACTAATTAATCGATCAACTATTTGATCTTTCGACATTTCTAAATGGAACATGCCGACCGAATATCCTTCTGTAGCCGCGTTAAGAGCAAAATTAAGCGCCAAACTAGTTTTTCCAATACTTGGTCTAGCAGCTACAACTATTAAGTCAGATTTTTGAAAACCAGAAAGAATGTTGTCTATTAACTTAAATCCACTCGGCACTCCCCGAGTTTGACCGCGTTGTTCATGTAATTTATCAATTCTTTCGAAGGCCTCATCCAAAACATCTCTTACTGAAATAAAACCACCTCGAAGATATTTTTTCGCCACACTAAATAGTTTTTTTTCTGCTTCGTCTAATAAAATATCTATTTCCTGATTTTCTTGGTGCCCACAGGCAGAAATATCAGAACCAGCGGCAATTAAATTACGCAAAGTGGCTTTAGAAGACACAATTTCGGCATAACGAACTACATTGGCGCTACTAGGTAAACTACTAGCTAAATTAGCTAGATAACTCGCTCCTCCGATATCCTCAAGTTTTTTACGATCACGCAATATATCTGTAACAGTCACTACATCTATGGGGCGCATCTTTTCATATAAAGACATCATGGCATTAAAGATCAAACCATTTCTTTCTTCGTAAAAATCTTCTGGCTGAATAATATCAGCCACTTTAACAATGGCATCCTTATCCAAAAGTAGAGAACCTAGTAGTGATTGTTCAGCTTCTATGTTTTGGGGGGGCACCAAATTTTGATTGGACCGCGAAACAGTCATAAAGTTGTTTGCATTAAATCGACACTACATTATATCAAACACCTCGGTAGCCGCAGCCACACTATCGGTGGTCTTGTCGGCAATAAACTCTAAAGTCATGCCGATTACCCCTATTTTGACTAATTGTTGACTAATTAATTCTCTATTAACCGGTTTACTTAAGGTATCTTTTAAAAATTTATTAGGCACGATTAGATATAATTTGTCAGATTGAATATCTACTCGGCTATTTTTTATTACCGCTCCCAGTGATGAACTAACCTGGCCAATACTTTTACATAACTGTGCATGAATAGTAGATGAATCTTTTATCGTGACAGCTTGTATATTTATAGATTGTGGCGCTGGAGCAGAATCAAAACTATTGTTCTGATTAGAAATTTTTGAGGACATGGTTGAATTTATTTTAGAAACTGGTGAGTCAGTTGAATTATTAAGTAAAATAGGAGAGCTTTTAGCAATCACCAACTCTAACGCTAATTGAGGTAAGCTAGATACTTGGTATTGATTGGATGATTCGATAATACGTTGTAATAAATTAATAAGCTCATTAACAGCAAACTTACTGGCTTGTTGCTGCATGATTGTTAATTCGTCAGTAGATTTCTGAACTAACTGTTCGTTACCCAATTTGATCATTAATAGCTCGCGAAGATAATTCAACCATAATTTATTTAACTGATGTAGATCATAACCCTTAAAATAAATATCATTAATTAAGCTAATACCACTCGGTACATCTTTATCTATAACAGTTTGGGTTAGTTGTCTAATCATTAGAATATCTACAATACCTAGTAGATTCTTTAATACTATTTGATCGATCTTACCACTACTAAAACTAACGGCTTGATCCATCATACTAATCGCATCCCGCATACTACCTTCAGCATTGTCTGCAATAATTTTTAAAGCCACATCATCAATCTTGACATCTTCCTGCTTGGCGATTTTTTTTAGTTGTTCTGCGACTTCGATATGAGTAAGATAATGGAAATCAAAATATTGGCACCGAGAAATAATAGTTGCTGGTAACTTATGTATTTCGGTAGTGGCTAAGATAAAAATAGCATGTGCTGGAGGTTCTTCTAAGGTTTTAAGCAGAGCGTTAAAGGCGCTTTTAGACAACATATGCACCTCGTCAATAATGTAAACTTTGTATTTACAAGTTGAAGGTGCAAAATTTACCCTATCAATCAAATTGCGCATATCATCTACACTGGTGTTGGAAGCAGCATCAATCTCAATCAAATCAATCATGCGACCAGCTACTAACGCTACACAATTAACGCATTTACCACAAGGTTCCCCTGCTTGAGAATCTAAGCAATTTACTGCTTTAGCCAGCAATCTCGCCAAAGAAGTTTTACCAGTTCCACGAGGTCCTGCAAACAAATAGGCATGGCTAACCTTGCCAGTTTTAATGGCATTAAAAATCGTTTGTTTAACATGTTCTTGCCCAACTAAATCCGCAAATGTCTGTGGTCGCCACCTGCGATAGAGGGCTTTGTTATCAGCCATTTTACCTCCTAAGTTGCTACTCATCATCATATCATAATGACCATATCTAAGATTTTACTTGTAATAGATACGGTCAATTATACGTAGATCTACATATTGGCGCGGTTTGGCTCCCATATTGAGAATTTTAACCAAATTATCAATTTGAGTATCTGGACTTTTGGTTGTATCAAAAATGATTTTCCAGTTCTCATTAGTAATAACTTCTAATTCGAAAGTGGTTTCTGGCACAATAATCTGTCTGATCGTCAAAGTTGTTTTTCTGGGCAAATTAGCTGCTACAAAATTTACAAATTCGATAAAATCAGTGGTTAAAATCTGTTGTTTTAAATTAACTGGGATGTTTTTTAGATCTTCTACTACTGTCATTGGGCTATCTGGTGGAGCGATATCATAAATTATCCCTGCCCGATTGACTAAAAATCTTTCATTATTAGTTTGCCAGATTAACGATGTTTCGTGTTCTTTTATTAATATCTCTAACTGATGTATGTTGACATGCTTTTGAAAGTCCACTGATTTAATCTGGGTCAGTGAAAGAACTTGGCGCGTTGCCTTGCCCTCATTAAATAGCAAAGCATTAAATGGATGAAAACCTTGTTTAAAAATTACATTTTCGATGGCTTGAGGTTCCACTAATCGATTACCTTGGATTTTTAAAGTATCTAAAATAAAAAAATGTGATCCAAATAAGCCATAGATTAAAAGTAATAATGTGGCAGCTATTCCAGTTTTAATCAACGGAGTTGCTACAGTATCCAAAGATTTGCTTTTGAATCTGGGTTGCCAAACAAATTTTTTTAGTCGGCATTTATCTGATTTAACAAAATATGGCTTAGTTATGGAAAAAGCAACTCGAGGGCGTCTTGGAGAAACAGATGGTAAAACAACCTTTTTTTTGAATACTTTCTCAAAAGCAAATCCCCGCTTAACCATCTTATTTTTTGTATTCCTCAATAAATTTTTTAATCCACTCGCTATTTTTTCCAGCCCCCATAGAAATAATGACATCACCTGGCTGTAAAGTATCTCGCAAGTAGTCACTAATTTCCTCAAAACTGCTATATGATTTAGCATTATGACTAATATCACTGATAGTCTGGGCAAATTTATCAGTAGTAATCGATTTAAGATCTGCCTCGGTGTCTCGGACAGCCAAAATTGGGGCTAATAATACTTCATTAGCATCAATAAAACTTTTAGCAAATTCATTTAATAAAAGCCGGGTCCGACTATATTGATGTGCCTGATAAATAACCCGAATCTTCCGAGAACCAAAATAATCTTTGGCTGCATCTAAAGTAACTGCAATCTCGGTGGGATGATGTGCATAATCATCCATGAAAGTTATACCATTTATTGTATCTAAAATTTCAAAGCGACGAGAAGCCCCTTGAAATTGACTTTCCAAAACCTTTTTTATGGTCACATCATCAACATTAAGATATCGAGCTACCACTATAGCTGCCAGAGCATCTAGGACCATGTGTTTTCCTGGAAAGGTTAAAAATGTTTCTATACCATCAACCGAAAAGTTCATTTTCCCATTTTGATAGGAAACATTTCTGGCCCTAAAATCATTACCAACATTAAAACCAAATTTAATTACCTTGGCTTTTGTGTTAGGTATAATTTCTAAAATATTAGGATCATCCCCACAGATCACTACTACACCATCGGCTGGTACTAATTGTAAAAATTGAGCAAAAGCTAATTTAATCTCATTAATATCTTGATAATAATCAAGATGGTCAGCATCAATATTAGTTAATACCGCGATTTTTGGTCGCATATCTAAAAAAGCCCGATCATATTCACAGGCCTCTATGACCATGTATTCGCTTTTGCCTAAAATACCACATCCGCGTAAATTTTTAACCTCTGCTCCAATCAGAGCAGTAGGATCCAACCCGCCAGCTTGTAACATAAGAGTAATTAATGTAGACGTGGTGGTTTTGCCGTGAGTACCAGAAACAGTTATGCCAATTTTATCAGCCATTAGTTTGCCGATGAATTCTGATCGTTTCCAAACTGGTAATCCTAAAGCTTTAGCCCGCTCGATTTCAGGATGTTTAGCATTGTCTCGCACTGCTGCAGAAGTATAAATTAAACCATCGATATCTTCTGGAACGTTATGGGCTACTTGGGGACCAATAAATATCTTTACTCCCTGACTCTCTAATCTGGTTTGGCCACTAAAATTAGCTATATCACTACCAGTAAGTTTATTTCCCATACCCAAAAGCACATCCGCTAATGCTTGCATGCCGATTCCCCCAATCCCCACCATAAAG
>Ga0180007_10001320_pt1 | contig 34619 bp, 30 predicted proteins | sample MM_PC_MetaG_FD_121122 | JGI IMG/M metagenome (GOLD analysis project Ga0180007, IMG submission 121122) | Groundwater microbial communities from the Aspo Hard Rock Laboratory (HRL) deep subsurface site, Sweden - MM_PC_MetaG | ecosystem: Environmental > Aquatic > Deep subsurface > Groundwater... | reverse complement strand
CGGTGGAGTTTTTTGGACTCTATATATATGGTAGTCATTACTTTAGCCACCGTGGGCTACCGCGAAGTATATCCGCTTTCATCTACAGGCATGGTTTTTACGATGCTTTTAATTGTTTTTGGCATGGTAACTCTATATTATGTAGTCAGAGCATTAAGCGAACATGTGTTAGAAGGTCAATTTGATGTAAACTATAAAACTAAAAAAATGAACAAAGAAATTAAGAGCCTAAAAGATCATTATGTCGTTTGTGGTTTTGGTAGAGTTGGCGAAAAGGTCGCTAGCGAGCTACACAAAGACGGGATAAAGTTTGTAGTTATCGACAATGATCCAGCAGCGATTAACTCGTGTAACGATAAAGGCTTTCTCTGCTCAATCGGGGATGCCACTAGCGAAGAAACTCTTCTCGCAGCTGGTCTAATGAATGCAAAAGGTCTAATTACCACCCTAGGTAGAGACAGCGATAACATCCTAACTGTAATTACAGCTCGCACCTTGCAAAGTAGTTTATTCATTATTGCCAGAGCTAATCATGATGATGCTTCAGACAAGCTAATTCGAGTAGGGGCCAATCGAGCAGTTTCACCCTATCAAATTAGTGCTTTTCGTATGGCTACTTTTGCATTACGTCCCAATATAGCCGATTTTGTTGATAATATTTTAGATTTAGATAAAAGTGAAATTCAAATTTCTGATGTAACGGTTAGCTCCCATTCTCCCTTGGTTAACCAACCACTGGAAAGATATTTAGCTAATCGAAAGTCGGGAGTTTCGGTATTGGTTATCTATCGCGGCGAGGGGCGTGTTATTATAAATCCGTTGGGAAGTGCTGAAATAGAAACTGGCGATCGCCTCATTATTATGGGAACCCGCCAAAACCTGACTGCTGCAGAAAAATTATTTAATCGTTAATTTGTATAAAACTATGAATAGCCCATACACTCCAGAATTTATTGAAAGTCAAAAACAGCTATTACTAGCTGATAAGGTTCGTCTTGAAACAGAGCTTGCTAAAGTGGCAACTTACGATGAGAGTGATGGTAAGTACGTGGCTAAATTTGTTGAATTGCACCCGGGCGAGCAAGAAGATGATGACGAGAATGTGGACGAAGAAAAAATTCACGACGAGAACATTGCTATGGCTTCCGATCTAATCAAACTTTTAGAAGATACCAACGCTGCTCTCAAAAAAGCCGACGCCGGCAAATACGGCTGGTGTGATAACTGCCAACAATATATTCCTGAAGATAGATTAAAGGCATATCCTGCTGCTCCTACTTGTTTGGGGTGCGAATAACTAAACCTACCCAATGTTTAATAGGATGATGGGAAAATGTGCAATGCTCTTTGGAGGAGGGGTAATAGTTTTTGCTATTGATCAGTGGCTTAAAAACATAGCTTCGAAATTAGCTGAAGGAAATTTTGATTTCGGCTTTATCAAATTGCTGCGTTATGAAAATTATGGCATTTCTTTTGGAATTAGCTTGCCTCAATCCATTATGCTAGGCTCGATTATTACATTTTTATTAGTGCTAATAGGGTTATTTTTCTACGGCCGAACAAAGCACTTTGTCTATTATCTAGGCCTAATCTTAAGTTTTGGGGGTGGGCTTGGTAATTTGTTCGATCGTCTTAAGTTTGGATTTGTCCGCGACTTCATCTCTATCGGTAATTTCCCAATATTTAACTTAGCAGACATAGCCATAGTTAGTGGTATCATCTTAGTTATTATTAGTGCTTGGTTTCTTAATGAGCAAAAGCAAAAAGTACAAATTTAAAGTAGATAGCACTCTATCTAATCAAAGAATAGATAGTGCATTAGTTAAGCTACTGCCGCAGTTTTCGCGCGGCTTTTTGGCTGAACAAATTAAAACTGGACAAGTCAAAGTTAATCGACAGATTATTGTTGCTACAAAAAAAAGAGTAAAAGACGGAGAGTTTATAGAGGCAAGTATTGCTTTGCCTAGTGAAGAAATTGTGCCCCAGTCAATTAAATTAAATATAATCTACCAGGATAAAGACCTAGTAGTTATTAACAAACCACCGGGGATAGTAATGCACCCAGCTGGAGCATTGAAATCGGACACATTGGCCAATGCGCTAAAATACAAATTTAAAAACTTCTATCTAGTACATCGCTTAGATAAAGACACATCTGGAGTGGTGCTGGTGGCAAGAAACCAAAAAACTAAAGATTATCTATCTAATCTATTTGCCAAACGTCAGATTAAAAAAACTTATACCGCCCTAGTTAAGGGTAAGGTTTCGCCCAAAGAAGCATGTATTAATTTACCCATTAAACGTGTGCCAGGCGGAAAGTTTACAGCTAAATCTGGTGGTAGGCTGTCTGAAAGTTGTTATCTTGTAAAGAAACATCTTAAACAATACAGTTTAGTAGAAGTAACCCCTAAAACTGGTCGTACCCATCAAATTAGAGTCCATTTCGCAGCAATTGGTCATCCAGTAGTAGGCGACAAGCTATATGGCACCAAAGAAGATAAATTAGCCCGTCAATTCTTGCATGCCCTTAAGATTGAGTTCAAAGATGAGGCTGGAAAAGAAAGAAGTTTTTCCGCACCTCTACCTAAAGATTTAACGGAGTTTTTAAATGGTTGCAAAAAATAGATTGCAAGACAAGCTAATTGTGCTCGCTGGTCCGGCTGCCGTGGGCAGGGGAACACTAGCAAAAGAACTGGCCAAATGGTTACCGGTGAAAAAAATAATTGCTACTACAACCCGCCCAATCCGCATTGGTGAAAAAAGAGGAGTAGATTATCATTTTGTAGACAATGCTCGTTTCGAGGCCTTAATTGAACAAGACCTACTAATAACGTATGTCGAATACAGCAAACAATACTATGGTTGGTTACGTTCGGAAATGAAAAAACCAATCGCTCTTGGGTTAGTACCATTGCTTGTAGCTGGACCTAAAGAAGCCATTAAAATTCAGAGACATTTTCCCACTGCTTTAACAATTTTTCTAAAACCAGATTCAATCACGACTATTAAAAAACGCTTGATGGAGCAAGGTGGTTCAACTGATGAAATGGAAGAAAGAGTTCGTTTTGCCAAAGAAACGTTATCTAAAGCCACAACCTTTGGTTACAGCGTCGTTAATACCGATGGCAAATTTGATGATACTGTCCGTACCATTAAACGTATTATTAAATCCTATCTTGGCCTTTAAGCATTAAGGGCAGATTCAGCCGTTTTGAGAGCAGCAACAATTTCATCGATATCGCCACCCATAATCTTGGCCAAGTTGTGCCAACTTTCTTTAATCCGGTGGTCGGTAACTCTGTCTTGAGGGAAATTGTAAGTACGAATTTTTTCACTCCTATCTCCGCTACCTATTTGATTACGTCGATTTTCTGTTGCTTGTTTGTCTTGAGCTTCTTTCCTTGCATCTACAACTCGTGTGCGAAGAGCTGCCATCGCCTTTTCTTTGTTTTGTGTTTGCGATCTTTCGGTTTGGCAACCAGCTACAATACCAGTAGGCAAATGAGTAATGCGTACTGCGGAATCGGTAGTATTAACCGACTGGCCGCCCTTGCCGCTTGCATGGAAAACATCTATTCGTAGATCCTCCGGCTTAATTTCAATATCTGTTTCTTCAGCAACTGGCATAACTGCTACAGTAGCAGCCGAAGTGTGTACTCTACCCTTAGCTTCGGTAATAGGTATTCTTTGCACTCGATGAACTCCACTTTCGAAGCGTAATTTATCGTACACGCCTTCTCCTTCTATTTGCACAATTACTTCTTTATAACCACCTCCACTGTCAGTGGGACTATCGCTAATAAGTGATATTTTCCAACCTTTATTTTCAGCATAACGGGTGTACATGCGGAACAAATCTCCTGCAAAAATTGCTGCTTCATCGCCTCCAGTCCCAGTTCTAATTTCTAATACAATATCTTTATCCAACTCCGCACTGGCTGGATTAGTTAAAGCATCTAACTGTTCTAACAGAGACAATTTCTGTTGGTTTAATGCTACAAGCTCATCTTTGGCTAATTCTGCCATTTCGTTGTCTGCACCACTAGTTAGTTGTTGGTTATCTGTAATTTGGGTCTCTAGTTTTTCGATTTGAGTGTTTAAGCTAATAATTTTTTCTAACTCCCCTTTTCGTTTCATTAGAGATTTTAAAGTGGCCCCTTCGGTAGGGGAAGTATTTAGTAGGGTTTCTTCGAGAGTTTTAAGCTCGCTAATTAAGCTTTCTACATTCATGATTTACAAACTAACAGACCATATCCGGCCTGTTTCTATTATATATAACTTATGGTTACTTTTTGGTTTTAGCAGGTGTAGTTTTCTTGGCTTCGGTTTTGGATGCTCTTTCTTTAAATTTCTCTACACGGCCAGCTTTGTCTATCAATTTTTGTTTACCGGTATATAAAGGATGACAAGCTGAACATACCTCGACGCTGGCATTCTCTATGGTAGAGCCAACCTCAATAACGTTGCCACAGGCACACTTTATTTCAGCGTTTTCGTAATATTTGGGATGAATATCTTTTTTCATATCAGATTTCTATTTAACTTCGTTAGAGTAACATTTGCAGTGTCCGTTAGTCAAGACAAGAATGCCAGAATAGTATTGACGAAAGGTATTTTTTATAGTATAATAAGTTAATAGTTAAAACAGTCAAAACTAACACCAAAACAAAAATCAGATGGAAATTAGCTATAGTAGCAGTTTGAATAAGACAAATACCCCTTGGTTTAAAAGCCGCGTTTTTCGCATCGTGGTTATCTTCATAGCCGCTACTGCCGTTATCGCGGTGGTTTTATTTGGTAAGCAAATCGGCGACCTTTTGGAGCTTTGGGGGCTAAAAGCTGCACCTACTACTCAAACTATTACTTTGCCAGTCGCCGGCCAAACTTGGTTTACTTCTGGCAATTATACCGTTACGCCGCCAAAGAGTTTAACAATTGTAAATAACGAATTAAGGCTTAATCCGTAATTTAAATATTTATGAGTTTTATTAAACAAATTAGTGAGGCTATTAGAGAGCAAAAATCCTGCTGCAAGCAGGACAAGATAGCTACACATTTTCTATTAGTATTTGGATTTGCTTTAGTTGGGTTAAGCTTTTTGCTCTATGGTGCAATTGGTGGTCAACTAGCTAGAGCCCAGAGTGCAGGATGGTATAACGATGGCGGAACTTGGGGTTTCCGACAAAGAATTACCGTTGATCCTACTAAAATAACTGGCAATGTAACTGATTTTCCAATGCTAGTTCAAATTGCTGATGAATCGAATCCATTGTTTGGCAAAGCTCTGTCAAATGGCCAGGATATTGTATTTACATCCGGTGATGGCACTACAAAGCTAGATCACGAAATTACAGAATATTCTGATGTTGCTGGTAGTAGGTATCTACAAGCATGGGTTAAAGTACCTTACTTATCTGGCTTTAGTCTTCCTGTCACGTCACTTTATATGTACTACGGCAATCCTACTGCTATCGACCAGCAACAGTCGGATATAACTTGGTCGGAGTACCATCTAATTCAACACATGCACGATTCTGGGGCGGTGTTCGAAGATAAGTCGCCAATTGGTAACGATGGCACCCCCTCAAATGTTGCTCAAGGAGTTATAGGCAAAATTGGTAAAGCAGCCACTTTCAATGGTACAAGTAGTTTAATTAACTTAGGTTCTTCAAATAATTTGACAGGTGATAACTTGCAAACAAGCACCATGTCTGCTTGGATAAAATTTAGTTCAACTACTTCACAATATCCTTTTTCTATTAAAAGATCAGCAAGTGAATCAAGCTTAATATCATTAGATGTAAACGCGGGTGCAGCTGGAGCTGGTAAGGTGGGTTTTGTTACTAGCGATTCTGGAGGTACGCATACATTTTTGATGAGCCCGCTATCTATATATAACGATGATGAGTGGCATAAGTTAGAAGCAGTTGTAAACGGATCAGACAGAATCCTATACATAGACGGTGTGTCGGTAGCAACAGACACAGCAGGTATACAGTCGGTAACAGGCAACACTGCTAATGCATTTATTGGCGCGTTTAATGCTTCGCAGCTTCAGTTTGCTGGGCAAATTGATGAAGTCAGATTTTATCAGGGTGCTCGCAACGCAAACTGGATTAAAACTTCTTATGACAATGAAAACGACCCAGCGACATTTATAAGTTTTAGCCCCGAGCAAGAACTTGCGTCGGGTGATAATTATTATTCTTTTGGTTCGCCGCAAGCAGGAGCAGTTTGGTATTTTAATGATAGTGAGTACATTACATTTGAAGGTATTATGCCCACTAGGTTCGGTGAAACTTTTCCTGTTTCTTTGTCTCTCTGTTTAACACGTCCCGATCTCACCGATTTTTGTTTCCCCACTCCCATTGTTGAGGGAACTTTTACCACCGGCCCAACAGATGCCTTGTTTAGTTTTCCATATGTATGGGGAGATGTTGGATATCTTGGTGGTATCAAGGTAGGCGAAGATTTAAGCAATGGCAATGCCTTTATTACAGCAGTGGTTGACTTAGGCGGTGGAGAAATCTGGACTTGCCCAAGTGATAAATTTTCTATTACAAACAGTGAAGTAACCATTGCTATTGCCAACCCCAATGGAGCGCAATGGAATATAGGGGATGACAATACTATTGATTTTGCCGTTAACCCAATCACGGCTCATCACTATTCAATTGTTTATCAACAAGTGGGAGCTAATGATTGGTTGCCCATTATAGATGATCTGACAGATTTCAACTATGTATGGCAAGTACCTGTTGTCGCAGCAGTCGGTAGTGAATTTGAGATTAAGGTGAATGCTCACGATGATTTCGGCAATGTGCTTGGAACTGCAACCAGCGTTCCGTTTGTTATCGACTATGGACCAGTGGCAAGTTGGAACTTAGAAGCTACAATCGATGGCTATCCTTTGCGTCCAGCAGAAGGGTTAATTGATACGAGTAAATTATCGCTCGATACCGCATTTACATTAACAGCCACTGCCAAAGATGTTCACGATAATATTATTACTAACCAATCTGACCCAATTAATCTAGGTATCATTATATTTGGTCCTGGTGGAGTTGCTGTTAGTATTACCCCTAATAGTTTAGGTGATGGTAACTCTAGTATGTGGAACCAAGGCACCGCTAGCTTCGACAACTATAGATTTAGTGCAGTTTTATCTGGTGGCACTTTGCCAGTTACATTTAATTTAACTGCTATCGCTCCTTCTGAGATCATTAAGATTCAATTATTTGAATATGGAATTTCTGTGTTCGAGCCAAACAATTCTTCCAATTGGACTATTGGAGAAAATAGAGATATTGTTTTCAAATTTGGTGGGCTGGCTCCAACCAATCCTAGCAATACATTTGCTAGATTCTATTACAGTCAAACCGGTAACTGGACAACGCCGTATCCAGTTAAAGATGAAAACAATAATGATCGCCTAATTGCTTATGTAGCTGGTCAACAGTTAATTAACGTACCATGGTTACTACCAGACACTTTAGATATTACTAAACCAGTTGAAATAAAAGCTGAGTTCTATGATAACAACGGTACTCCAGCCGACCAAAGCGACGACATCATTTTAGCTAGCGATATTTCGGACAGCTTTAATATTGGTGGCGTAATAGCATTGGAAGGCACTTACGTATCTGCCAAGTTTGACATTAGCTCCGACCCTGCTGGTGATACTTTTATAAATTTCTCTGATGTAAATGGTTTCACCGCTACTTACAATGAGGACATCGATGGGCATTCTGATGTAGAGTTTTCGTTAAGCTTCTTTGATAGTAGCGATCAGTTGCTAGGTACAGCTATAAATCCTGACGGCTGGTTTGTGTTAGATGATCTAGATTTCGATGCATCGATGGCAGTGCTTAACGCCTACAACTGGCTCGATCAAATTAAACAAATTCAATTCCGCATTAAATTAACAACAGATGATTATAATTCGTATTCTCCATATGTAGAGTTCTTAGAATTAAGCTTCGAAGTTGATACTGCGGCCGTAGTAGGTATCATGAACTTCGAAAGCGGTAATGCCAAATCAATTGCCAGAGGCAGTTCGGCAGATTTTGGAGTTCGCATTACAATTACTGGTGGTTATGAAGATCAAATAGGAGAAATTATCTTAACCGGTGAAGCGGACGATGCAACTATTACTGGTGATCCTGTAATTATCACCGGGACTGGTGCCGTAACCTATCTTACAAATGTAAGCTTTGATACTACTAATCTAACTACTTTAGGTGATCATAACATTTCGATTACTGCAGAAGTTACGGGACAAACCGAAATGACATTTATACCAAGCATGTTAACTGGCATTCTAACAGTTACTGATATAACTGCAGGAGATTTCTCAATCGATTGGGTAGGAGGAGGTGACACTGATAAAACTGTTCAACCGGGTGGCATCGCTTCGTATAACTATATTATTTCTTGGGATCAAAACTATACCTACGACATTGATTTAACCACTACTGCACCTACAGTTATTGGTTCTACTTATATCGAAGAGGTTGAGTTCCTTGTGGATGGCACACCATCAACCAGGGCCGTTAAACCACTTGTTGCTCCGTATACTGCATCAGTCGAGCTACAAATTACTATTAAAACTAATAGTGGAGAAATGCCCTTAACCGCTTTTGATATTGCTGGTGAAGGTAATCTTATGAAAAAAACTATTAGTCCAATGCCTTCGCTTACTATTTCAAACCAACCCTCAGATGTAGTTATAATCGAGGCCAAAGCAGGAGTAGAAGGTGGCACTGCAGCTAGCTTTACTTCCCCCGGGTTTACTATCCGTTTATATAAACAAGGCACCTCTATTTACACGGAAAAAACAGGCGTATTGGCTGTATCGAAAGACACCACTACCGGTAAGTATTTAATAAAAGCTAGCTTCGATAAAGCTACTACTGATACAAATGGAAAAGTAGTTGTTGGTACAACTTATGCTGGCTACTTACGTTCTGTTCGACATTTATGGAGAAAAGCTGTGACTCCAGCTGTTGGCGAAATTACCATTACTGCTGGCACCAATAGCTATACTTTAGAATTCCCTGAATTAATTGCAGGCGATATTTATCCAGATAATCAAATCAGTAGCTTTGATTTTAGGGATGCATTAGCCAATTTTAATGAGACTTTAAGCGATGCATTAAACGATTTTGACAATAATGGCAAAGTTAATGCTATGGACCTAGCATTTGTATTAATCAATTACTTTAAAAGTGGGGACCTATTGCCGTAATTAAATATCGATGAGTAATAATTTTACAAACCATACTTCTAAAAGAACATTCGTAGTTGCCATAGGGACACTTGGTTTGTTTGCTGCCTTCACAGCTGCGATATCTATCTACAGTTTAAATAACGAACCACAACTTCTATCAATGGTTGAAGCCTCACCAGATGCTCAAAGCATGCAACTACTAGTTAGTGGCGCAGAAACAGGGGATATGGTTATGCCTACCACTAGAACCATATCTTTGCGTTATTTGGGCATGAACGCCCCTATAGATGCAGATATCGCTATTGTTTCCAGCGATCTAGAACAAACCTTAACTCACTCGACCTCTAAGGTGAACTTACGCCAAAGAGGCAGTTATTCCTTAGAACTGGCGGTGCCAGCAGGAGCTTACGCCGCAGTGATCTTTGCCCCCGGCATTAGAACCAAAGTTATGCCCTTTATTGTAGAAGATAGTCAAGAATTAATACCAGTTAACCTGGGCTCTTTTGAGCCATCAGACAGCGTTTCTTAAGATATAAAATACTTGACAGAAAGCAAAAAGTGTAGTATAATAAAGTAATAAGGTCTGGAAGTTAAGTAGGCCAAAAACCAAAACCAAAATGAAAAAAATCTTATCTATAATTCTTGCCTCGCTTTACCTGGTATCACTGCCAGTGCTGGTTAATGCTCAAGCTGCAGTTGGTAGACCAGGTTCGATGTATTACAACCCTGGAACGAGCACAGTTACCTTAAACAGCAGCGGAGAGTTTTCTGCCAGTGTTATGGCTAATACAGGTGGAGCTGACGCTGTTGCAACCGACTCCATCGTTACTTTTGATACTACTAAATTGGCATTTGTGAGTGGCACCTATCCAGCCAGCACTACTTTCTTCCCTAACGGTTCAGTGGTGGGAATGCCCAGCGCTTCTTCCGCTAACGCTAGTGGCAGAATTAGTTTAGCTAGGGCTATTCCAGCCCCGGCCCCAGGTGAAGGCCCCGTCTACACTAATGGTAGTGGCACAATTGCTACTCTAACCTTTAAACCACTTACTGGCGTAACCAGCGCAACGCTAAGCTTCGATTTTACTCTAGGCTCGAGCACCGATTCTAATATAGCTGGCACCGTAGCAAATTCTGACATTTTAGGTTCAGTTACACCTGCTACTTATACCTTCATTGCTGGAGGTGGTGGTACTAGCGATAACGACCCATACATCACAACCATCATCCCAGAAGAAGGGGACGAAGATACCGAAACTGAATTGATCATAGAGGGTGGTAACTTTGGTGTCGAAGATGGCAAGGTATATATCGGCACTCGGTTAGCAGATATAATCGCATGGAGCAACGAAGAAATTACTGTCGTTGTACCAGCCATTAGTGTTAGTAAGGATACGCAGTATCAAGTAAAGGTTCGTAGAACAGATGGAAAGATAGCTACTTACATGGGCTTCACCATTGTAGATACAGGACTTGCTGCCATTCTGTGGATGGGCTTAATACCTCTTAATGGAGCTGCCGCCATCTTAGTGAAGAGACGTTGGTTCTCTAAGAGACAACTAGAAACAGTATCTATTCCTATTCAAGTTATCCAATAAATAATTAAACTTAACTGGTAATCCGCTTCCAATCTTTTGGAGCGGATTTTTTATTATTTAGGTAAAGTGGCTCTAGGAGAAGAAAATCTTGACAAATTAGGATATATTCTGTAAAGTGGAAATAACTTTATGCATTTTGACGTGAAGGAGAAAAATATAAATGTATGACTACTATGCTTTTTATGAAGTAGCGAGGGATAATTCTCAAGCTGCTAAAGACCTTTTTCGTGCCCTAAAAATAACTGGTCAGGTAGATATGTTTCATGGAGCCGATGGGTATCTTTCCTTTTCGTTACCGGAAGCTGTTGCCACTGGCACGGTCATCAACTTTTTCTCACTCTTCAGGCCATCAAAGAATGATGACTTGGGAGAGGTAAGTTTCGTCGTAGTAGGCCCCCCAGAAATTGATTATGGTCAAGACCTGGGACTGGGGTTATGGAAAACAAGATTGGAATTTCATAACACCAATCTTACTCCAGAGGATCTAAAATATTTCTTGGATGAAATGTTCAAGAAAATTAACGGATTCTCAAAGGATGAGATCAAGAGCGCGACTAAGAATTTCTTGGGATAGTTGGTGATATTTTTAACCCGAACAAATGTTCGGGTTTTTTGTTGCAATAAAGATATAATTAACATAAGATAAGTCGAATAACCTTTTAGATTTATGGCATTTGCAGATGAAGTAAAAATAGTTGTTAAGGCGGGCAAAGGTGGTGATGGACTGATTAGTTTTCGCAGAGAACGCTATGTGCCTAGAGGCGGCCCTGATGGGGGCGACGGCGGCAAGGGCGGTAGTGTTTATCTAATAGCTGATCACAACGAAACTAATCTTTCTAAATTCTTACGTACCAGGCATATTACAGCCGAGAATGGTCAGAACGGCAAAAACAATCAATCGGCGGGCAAATCTGCCACCGATTTAGTTATATCAGTGCCAGTTGGAACACAAGTTATTAAACAAAAGGTTTCTACTAAGGGAAAAGTAGAAGAATATCTGCTAACCGATTTAGATAAAGCGGGCACTAAGTATTTATTAGCTAAGGGTGGCGGTGGTGGCGCCGGAAATATGCACTTTGCCAGGCCCAGCTTCCAGGCACCTAAATTTGCAGATTTAGGTGAAGCCGGTGAAGAGCTGGAAATTATTCTTCGTTTAAAAATTATTGCAGAAGTTGGTTTAATCGGTTTACCTAATGCAGGCAAGTCCACTTTATTGTCTGTAATTTCGAATGCCAAACCAAAGATAGCAGATTATGCATTTACTACATTAATTCCTAATCTAGGCTTGGTAGATTTTGAAGGTAAAAGATTCTTAGTGGCAGACATTCCTGGGCTTGTTGAGGGTGCTCATACTGGCAAAGGATTGGGTATTAGTTTCCTAAAACATATCGAACGCACCAAAGTGCTAGTGCATTTAGTTGATGCACTTTCGCCATCGATTAAAGAAGATTTTAAAGTTATAAACAACGAACTAAAAAAGTATAATAAAAATCTAGCTAAAAAACCGCAAATTATTGCGATTAATAAAATAGATGCCATAGACGAGGCTGCACTGAAAGTAATTAAGAAACAGAAGTTTGGCAAATATCCCATCTTCTATATTTCAGCTGCTGCCCATACAGGACTTACCGAATTGTTACATGCTACAAGCAAGGCCATACAAATGGCACCTAAGCTTGTAGGGAAGGCTAAAGTGTTTACTTTGGCAGATGTGCCAACCAATCGATTTGAAGTAACCAAGAAGGGTAAAGGGTTTGTGGTAAAGGGTGATAAAGTTGAAAAGCTTTTGGCCAAAACTGACATAGAAAACCAGCAGGCAATGGGTAGAGCATACAGTGTTTTAAAGCGGATGGGTGTGCTGGCAGAACTTAAGAAAATTGGGGCCAAAGATGAAGACAAAGTTACTATTGGCACAAAGATAATAGAATATCGCGTAGCATAATGCTAATTACACCTCATTTATTAGCAGGAGCGGTAATTGCCGACAAGGTAGGTGATTTTTCATGGCCAGTTGTTGTATTAGCATTAATCAGCCATTTTATATTAGATGCTATCCCACACCGAGACGAGATAGACAAAAACCATTTAAGTCGCAAACAGATTATTGCAGTGTTAATTGACTTAGTTGTTGGAATAGTTTTGATTTGGTTAGTTTTTCGAGAAATGAATCTAATGTTAGCTGTCTTTGGAGCAGGCGTTGGAATTCTGCCAGATATTGTAGACAACGCACCTTTAATTTTTAAAAGCATAGGGCATAACAAATGGTGGCAGGATTATCATCATTTTCATGGTAGAATTCAGCAGATTAAGCCAAATTGGGGAGTAGGGCTTTTAACCCAAATCATCGTTATTATCAGTCTCGTAGTTTGGCTTAATGTAAAATAGAACTACAGATATGGGCCTATCGCACAGTGGTAGTGCATCGCATTCGCATTGCGGGGACGGCAGTTCGATTCTGCCTAGGTCCACCATGAAATACCTAATTAAAATAGCTTGAAAGTATTGACTGAGAGCAAGTTATGTGATAATGTTGGATTACTTTGACATATCAAAAAATTGAAAAACACCAACCACAGGAGGTGGTAGTATGTGTGCAACCAATATAAAATTTAAATTGGGACAAACTGTCCGAGTGATCAAAAGAGGAGAAAACTCCTCTGTGTCACGTCCAGAGGACCTTGGCCACATCGGCAAGATCAATAGCATCGCTACATATGGTTCTGAAGATCCACGATACATATTAGGAGTAACTTTTGATGGGGATGCAGAGAATGTTCCCCCACGAACTTATACTCCAGAACAGTTGGAGTTGTTAGTGCCCAAATTTATTTAGCGGAGATGATTGGGATGGATGCAAAAACAATAGACATAATAGAAGAGAGCTTCTACTTCATGTGTGATGACAAATCTGAAAAATCAGGTATGTTAACACCCGAGTGGGAGTTTTCGATTGGTCTCCCTGTAACTCCGTGTTTTGGGGAAATTAATAGACAAGATCTTCCCACGATCGTTGTCTACAATAACGGGATGAGAGAGGGGTGGTATGCCCCACCCGATGAATCCATCCACACGTAAATATATATCCCTCGATGTAATATCATCGGGGGATTTTTTTATGCCCATTTTCTGCTTTGACTTACCAGAGTAATTTTGCTAAGATGATCTCTTCTGCATGCTGCAGATTTTTGCTTAGGAGGCAAAATAAATGGATGGTTTTTTAGGATCATTATTTGGGCTTATCACAACTATTATTGTTTCGACAGCTCCTGCTGTTGCCATCGACCCAGCTTTGCCAAAACTGGATGAATTTTTACAAAGCAAGAGTAGTCCATTGCCAGCCAGTGAATTAATTCAATATCCAAACTGGCAAATAATAGTAGCGCTCTCGGCAGCTGAAAGTGGGTATGGTAAACATTTGGCTGGAGATTACAACGCTTGGGGTATAAAAGATTTTAGGTCGGGTAGTTACAACTTTGGTGGTACTCGAGATTTTTCATCTTGGGAAGAATCGGTCAAATTTACTTCCGATCTATTATATAAATACGATGAAGATGGCACGCCTAACCCTCGCGAGATGGTAAGTAAATGGAAATGTGTTTTGCCATATAAACATTGGGTAAACAATGTTAGTTATTCACTTTGGGACATAGAGAGGAAAGTTTTAAGTCAAATAATCTAAATGATCTGTTGTATATCTTCACAAAAATAATGTGAAGATTTTTTTATTATTTCGCCGCTTATTGATATGATATTAATATGCAAAAGATAGATCCAAAAGAATTAACGGGAAAGTCTGCGGTCGCTTTTGTCCGGATATTTGAAAGAACTTATGGCAATTGGAAGGGGATAGCTGCTCGGTCGTTTGTTTCAGGCATATTTACTGGCCTTGGCGCAACTGTCGGTGTCGCGATAGTTTTTGTTTTAGTTGGATATCTTCTAAAGTATCTAGGAGTCTTGCCTGTAGTAGGTACTTTCTTTAAACAAATAGATGAATTCCTAAAACTATCTATCTCGAGATAATAAGTTCAAATAAACATCACTCCGATTTCTCAGAGCGATGTTTTCATATCAGAAATAAAGAGGCAATTACTTACGAGGCATAAAGACCTCGTAAAGGCCGAAGATGACATAGATAATACCCAAAACCACGGCCAAAGTGAAAGCCCAATCGCGGTTAATGAAGACCAGAATTAAGTCGACGATACCAATTAAGAGATAAAGATACGGCATGTTTTTTCCTCCTTTCTTTTTTGATTGCCTTGTTTCCAAATGTAATCAACCTAATTATACCAAAATTAGGAGAGAATAGTGCCGATAAAGGTAGAATGGCCAAGCAAGAGGTCGTTGCCTGCTACAGTTCCTTTGCCTGGTAATTGTAATCTGACAATCTTTAAGCTGCCTTTAGATGTTGCTACTGCTGGATATTTATCCGAAGTTATCCAAACAACGCCCGGGGCTGCAGGGTTTTCGGGTAATACTTCGACTTGCAAAATCTTAATTACTTTTTCGTTAAAGTTGGTGAAACTGCCTGGCCAAGGGTGATAGCCTCTAATTTTCCTGGCTAATGTTTCCGCATCTTCTTGCCAGTTTATTCTGCCATCAGCTTTTTGAATTGTTTTTACATAAGTTGCTTCTAAGTCATTTTGTCTCAGCGGCGTAATTTCTTGAGTTAGATATTTAGGCAAATATTCGATTAATAAATCGGCACCAACGTCTGCCAATTTATCTGACAAAGAAAGAGTAGTGTCTTCTGGCTCGATAGCCACTTCTTCGCTAGTTGCAATTATTGGACCAGTGTCCATAGCCAAATCCATTTTCATTAACGTAACTCCAGTAGTTTTATCACCATTTAAGATAGCAGCAGTAATTGGGGAAGCCCCTCTATATTTAGGCAACAGCGAAGCATGTACATTCACAATGCCAAATTTAGGAATATCTAAAACCAGCTGTGGCAAAATCTTGCCATAAGCTACTACTACTATTACATCCGGATTCAAGTCTTTTAATTGGTTTAAGAATTCTGGATCATTTTTAACATTGCTGGGGGTAAAAACAGGAATGTTATTTTCTAATCCTATTTGTTTAATTGGGCTAGATGTTTCATTCTGGCCACGACCGCTACGTTTGTCTGGTTGGGTAACTATGGCCAAAACTTCGAATTGGTTATCTGAAACTAGCGCCTTCAGGGAAGGCACTGCAAACACCGGTGTCCCCATGAAAATTACTGTGTGTTTAAGGTTCTTCACTAATAGTTTCGTAGGTATATAGTTTGCCAGGTGTAACCAAACGATCGATGAATAAAATACCGTCTAAATGATCTATCTCGTGTTGAATAACTCTAGCCTCTAAATCTTTCGCATCAAATTCTTGTAGCTTACCTTTTAAATCTAATGCGCGCACTCTAACGCTGTATGGGCGATTAACTTCGCCAAACAAAGTAGGGAACGAAAGACAACCTTCTTCATCAATTTTAGATTTTTTAGAGACCTTAATAATTTCTGGATTAATCAAAACCTTAAGTGGTAGATTGGGCCAGTTACTTTTAATATTTTTAGGTTTCTTGTATTCGTAAGCTATCATTCTTTTTGCAACGCCAATTTGGATAGCCGAAATACCAACCCCGTTATTCTTACGCATAACCTCTAGCAAATCCTTTGCTAACAAAGCAACCGATTTATTAAACTCTGTAATTGGTTGGCTAGATTTTCGTAAAAGCGGATTGTCGCATAAAACCAGTCTTTTACTCATCTTTCAATGACTCCTGTTTAATTTTCCACCAAAATAGTTTGGCGGGGTTATCTATTTTTGATTCTTTAACTTCTGCTAGAATCTCTCGCACTTTTTTGGTACCCAATCTTTTAAAAAACCCGAGGTAGAAACCAAAAGAACCAGGTCCCTTTCGGGCTGTTTCTCCAAATGTTGTTCTTGCTTCATCAACCAGGAGATGCAAATCGGAATGCAGGTGTAAATTGGCCTGTTTTGGCTTGATTTTATTAAGACTATGCTTTAGTGCTTCCATTCCCATATTTCTATTGTATCAGTAAAATTATATGTAACAGGGTGGGAAGCCAAAGGAAACAAGGGGTATATATGGAACCCGAGGTGCCTACGACAGGGACATTCTTGGCTCTGGGAGGTATTTTATTGACACATAAGGGTGTTATGGTTATAATAACCATTGCATTGCTAAAGTGATTTTGTTACCATAAACCAAGTCAAACAAACATCAAATTTATCATCAATAAAGTATTAGTTTGAATATAAGAGTTACTCAATTAGTTTTTGTCCCCCGAAAAGCAATTTTTTATTTACGTTTGCAGTTAAAATGATTCTGCCTCCAATTTGGTTCTGACCAAAAGGGCAGACGCCCTTATTTTTTATATTAGATCCTGTAACTTGAAAATTAGGTAAACAATAAAATGAATGCGATTACAAGTTAATTTTATCGTTGCTTGTGATTGCTGATTAAGAATAAATTCTTTTAGTTTCATTGAAAGTCAAGTTACATAAGAGCTATTGGTGGATGCCTAGGGAGAAGTAGACGATGAAGGACGTAGCAGACTGCGATAAGCCTCGGGGAGGTGTCAAGCAACCTTTGATCCGTGGATTTCCGAATGGGGCAACCCATCCATTTTTATGGATACTTTTGGACTGAATAAAATAGGTCCATTAGAGATAACCACGCGAACTGAAACATCTTAGTAGCGTGAGGAAAAGAAAACACAGTTTATTTCCTTAGTAGCGGCGAGCGAAACGGAAACAGCCCAAACTTTCATTGCGTGATAGCCTACTGGTGTTGCAATGAAGGTGTTATAAGAAATTATATTCTCAGACAGTAGACTGAGTCAGGAGTAAGAAATTTTTTCTTTAGCAGAAGGTCTCTGGAAAGAGCAACCAAAGAAGGTGACAGTCCTGTAAGCGAAAAAGAAAAAACTCTGAATAGTTTTCTTGAGTACGACGGAACTCGTGAAATTCTGTCGGAATTTGCCGGGACCATCCGGTAAGGCTAAATACTACTTCTCACCGATAGTGAACTAGTACCGTGAGGGAAAGGTGAAAAGTCCCCCGGCGAGGGGAGTGAAATAGTACCTGAAACCAATAGCTTGATTAAGAGTTGGAGCCCTTCACTTTCTGTGCGGGTCTAGCTTATTTGAATACATGACAAGCTAGTTTTTGTATAGCTTAGTGTTATGAAATATAGGTTTAGACGTGGATAGAAAGTGAGGGGTGACAGCGTGCCTTTTGTAGAATGAGCCAACGAGTTAATTTCAACAGCAAGGTTAAGAACATCTAGTGTTCGGAGCCGTAGCGAAAGCGAGTGTTAATAGCGCATATAAAGTTGTTGGTATTAGACCCGAAACCAGGTGATCTAATTATGGTCAGGTTGAAACTGTCTTAAAAAACAGCGGAGGACCGCACCCACTTACGTTGAAAAGTGAGGGGATGAACTGTGATTAGCGGAGAAATTCCAATCGAACCTGGAGATAGCTGGTTCTCTCCGAAATATATTTAGGTATAGCCTCATGTGTTCCCTAAAGTGGTAGAGCTACTGAATGGATTCGGGCGAGAAATCGTACCGCGTCCAATTAAACTCCGAATACTTATAGGTTAATAGCATGGGAGTCAGACTGCGACGGCTAAGCGCCGTGGTCGAGAGGGGAAAAGCCCAGACCGTCAGTTAAGGTCCCTAAATCTAAGCTAAGTGTTAAAGGAAGTGAATTCGCATAAACAACCAGGAGGTTGGCTTAGAAGCAGCCATCCTTTAAAGATAGCGTAATAGCTCACTGGTCGATGCGCGTTTGCGCCTAAAATTAACGGGGCTAAAGCTTAGTACCGAAACTACGGATTCTTTACCGGAGACTTGGAGTGGTTTATGTCCTTGTGGCATAGCCATCCCAGGCTTCTGGTAAAGGATGGTAGGAGAGCGTTCTGCACAGCAGTGAAGTTTCACCGTAAGGTGGAGTGGAGCGTGCAGAAGTGAGAATGTTGGCACGAGTAACGTAATAACGCAAGTGAAAAACTTGCGCGCCGAAAACCTAAGGTTTCCTGGGCTATGTTGATCATCCCAGGTTTAGTCGGTCCTAAGGCGAGGCTGAAAAGCGTAGTCGATGGGCAACAGGTTAATATTCCTGTACTGTTATTTGTTCGTCCCAAACTTTGCGAGCTCCACTCTAGAGAGGTCGTCCCGATGTAAATCGGGCTGGACATCTGGTTGCGGATTTGCACGGTTTAACTATGGGGTAACGCGGAATGGTAGGTCAAGCGAGCAGAGGTTTGCTCGTTTAAGCTTCTAGTGGGATCTCTTTGGAAAATCCGGGAGATCTTAACTGCGAAGAGCGATGAAAAGTGTCTGGGCTTGCCCAGACGCAATTTGACTGACCCCAATCTGACTGGAAAAACCTCTATGTGAGAACAAATGGCATCCGTACCGCAAACCGACACAGGTAGGTAGGTCGAGTAGACTAAGGCGATTGAGAGAACCCTTGTTAAGGAACTCGGCAAAATAGCGTCCGTAACTTCGGGATAAGGACTCCCTGACGCAAGTCAGGGCGCAGCAAAAGACTTCAGGCGACTGTTTATCAAAAACTTAGCTCTCTGCTAACTCGTAAGAGGATGTATAGGGAGTGATGCTTGCCCAATGCCAGAAGGTCAAGTTGATAGGTTATTTAACTTCGGTTAGAAAAGCTTTGACATTAAGCCCTGGTGAATGGCGGCCGTAACTATAACGGTCCTAAGGTAGCGAAATTCCTTGTCGGGTAAGTTCCGACCTGCACGAATAGCATAACGATCTGAAGACTGTCTCAACAAGGGACTCAGTGAAACTATATTGCCGGTGAAGATACCGGCTATCCGCAGCAAGACAAAAAGACCCCGTGGAGCTTTACTATAGTCTGGTATTGAATTAAGAGTTAATGTGTGTAGGATAGGTGGGAGACGTAGAAGCCTCGACGTTAGTCGAGGTGGAGTCAACGGTGAAATACCACCCTCATTATTTTTTGATTCTAACCCGTGCCATTATCTGGTATGGGGACAGTGCTTGATGGGTAGTTTAACTGGGGCGGTTGCCTCCCAAAGAGTAACGGAGGCGTTCAAAGGTTCCCTAGCACCGAATGGAAACCGGTGTGATAGCGCAATAGTGTATGGGAGCTTAACTGCAAGACATACAAGTCGAGCAGGTACGAAAGTAGGATATAGTGATCCGACGGTTGCACATGGGTGCGCCGAAGCTCAACGAATAAAAGTTACCCCGGGGATAACAGGCTTATAGCGCCCGAGAGTTCATATCGACGGCGCTGTTTGGCACCTTAATACATTGGGGTGCTACAGAAGTAATTCTGTACCAAAAATTTGGCTTATAACGGTGAAACCCGACTGTTTATTATGTGATGAAAGAAATTATGTAAACAAGGGCAATACCGTGGGAAGTCTCCGCCTAATAACGGATGACCCCGTAACGACTGACCCGAAAGGGGAGGTTCTGCTAATTTAGCAGGACAATACGCCAACGCCTACAATAAAAAATCCAAGAATATGGTTTGCAAACCTAAGTTCGGATGTAGGATGAAGATATAGTCTGTGCCATTAGTAATAATGGAATAATATACGATGTCGGCTCGTCACATCCTGGGACTGAAGCAGGCCCCAAGGGTTTGGCTGTTCGCCAATTAAAGTGGCACGCGAGCTGGGTTCAGAACGTCGTGAGACAGTTCGGTCTCTATCTGCTGTGGACGTAAGAAATTTGAGAAGAGTCGCTTCTAGTACGAGAGGACCGAAGCGAACGAACCTCTGGTGTACCAGTTGTTCTACCAAGAGCAGTGCTGGGTAGCTATGTTCGGAATGGATAAGCGCTGAAAGCATCTAAGTGCGAAGCCAACTTCAAGATAGATTTCATTTCCTTTATGGATAAAGGGCCCAAGTAGACTACTTGGTTGATAGGCAACAAGTGTAAGCCCAGTAATGGGTTGAGCTGAGTTGTACTAATAGCCCGATTACTTGACTTTACTCTATTTATTTAGAGCGCAACTTTAAGAATTTGTACTTGATCAGCATTCACAATAAACGATTAAATTAATTGGTGATTAGTTTAATTTGGTGTAAATTGAAATTGTTCTAGTAATAAGTAAATAACTAAAGATGAGCAAAGCTAAAGGTTCGACTAAAGATATAAAGAAGATTTATCTAGTTGGTAAATTCAAAATGTTAAAAAGTCTGGCCTTGCTTATTCGAACTTTAGGTTGGCTTGGTTTTGCTACAGGTATTGTTATAGCAATTACCATATTTTCTTCACCCCAAGCTTTAGTTCCTTACGGTGTCAATGTTACTTTAAATAATTCTGCCTTTTTAGCGGCACTTAGCTTCTTAATTGGTTCCATAGTGTGGACAATGATAAATGTAGCTATTGCTGAGATGATCGATGCATTCTTATCGATCGAGGAGAACACCGCAAAACTCCGAGAAGTTTTAGACAGAAAATAATTTTACAAACGAGTGTAGTGTCCTGGTGCTCTGAGCGACGAGGAAACACCTCTTCCCATTCCGAACAGAGCAGTTAAGCTCGTCAGCGCTGATGGTACTAATTCGGCAACGAATTGGGAGAGTAGGTCAGTGCCAGGACAGTGTACTGGTTTGTAAAGAGAAAGTTATGAAAAATAACAAGAAATCTGCCAAACAATTAAGACACCTGCAAGCGATTTATAATCCATCCAAAGACGGGGGAGGTGTCTCCAGTGATTCTGGGAATACGCCTGTTAGTTCTTCTGCGGAGGGAGTTTTGACGATGAAACAAGATAAATACACGATTGTTAGAAAAGATTTAATCTTTCTGATAATTTTAATCGTGGTTATAATCGGTATATTATTTACGTTAAATTATTTAATCCAAACCACTAGTTTTGGCGATTGGATGAACAGGTTAGTTGGTAAAATAATATAGTTCTTTGTTCCACGCAAGATTATTCCAAGTCTTAGTTTAAACAACAGCTCCCGGCTGTTTTTTATTACGGGATTGACTATATAGTTATTACGATGTCTAATGAGAGTGTTATTTTAAATATATTATCTGGGGGATTTTTATGAAGAAGAGATCTAGCAGGGCTAAGACAAGAACGACAGTTAAAACTAAAAATCAGACACAGTTTAAGAACCTAGCCATTGCTATCGTGGCAATATTAGTTTTAGTTATTGTTGTTACGAACGTTAAGGGTTATAGGATTGCAGTAGGAGAAGCAGCCACGAGTGATCTTGTGAGAATGTGGCCAAGTTTTCTGCTTGAAGATGTAGAAAATGACTCTACACTCTCCGACTCCAATGCAGTCATCAATCTAAAAGGAGGTGCAACCCCAGCATTACCTGGTCCAACAGATATTATGACTCCATATGCTTTTGTTAGTAACACCAGCAAACATCCTTACTATCTATATGGCACTGTTTATTACGCTTCTGGTAACGGGGCATCACCTAAGATGCTTTATGGCGGCAACTGTGCTTCTGCTATTCCATCTGGAGACTATGTATTTTGTGTCCATATTGATGTTATCGATTCCGACAATATACCTGTAACTACTACACCAATTAAAATTGATACTAGAAGTGCTACCTATGGGCGAATAACTACCTTGGGCGATTCTGGTTATTGGCCAACGCTGGTGAATTCTGTTGTGCCCGCCAAAGCTGGTACTGATTATATCGTTACGGCCATGGATGCCGATGTTGATTCTCCAAACTATTTAACTGGCCCAATTACAATTGTTCGTGATGGGGTTGAGTTTGGAAGATATGCTGGATCATTTCTTCAGCTTGCATTATCTTCGGATGGAGCCCAAGTTGCCTGGGTCTCTAAGTCGGGTAACCGTAAAGTTTTTGGTAATGGAGATTTATACACATACAATCTAGATACAGGTGCTTCTCAGCGCCTCTACAATGCTGGTCTTACCCAAGAATGTGCTGGTCCATCACTAACCAAGACTGGTATGTTTAGGGCATTTAGCTTGATCGGCATTGACCCTGCTGCTCCCAGCATACTAAGACAATATGTGTATATCAATTTTGCCAATGAGAACAAGAAGATTGACATGTCGCAACTGCCTATAGGGAGTTATTATCACTGGAATAGTAATGTTAAGATCAGCGATAATGGTCTTGGTTTGGTTTGGCAAGGTAAAAGAGAGCGCGTTCTTGGGCCAGGCAATCGTGGTTATAATATCTTAGCTGCAGCAATTTTCCCCATAAATGCCGACATTGGAGATGCTTTCCAAATATTTCCTTATGACGGAACCCAAAGAAGGCGACTGCCAGATCTTGCCGACGATGGTTTTGTAATCTTTAGCAATTGGCTAGGAGGAACATCTACCAATTATGGGATTTTTGGAACTAGGGCATTTAAGAATGCACCCATGTTCTCTATCTTTAATCCAGCTGGCATGGATCTAGCGGCCACTTTTATGAGGTGAGACCAAAACTTTAATCTCAAAACTAAAACCCGATTACGTATAATAATCGGGTTTTTTGTTGTTTTGCCCACAAGGCATGTTGATTCGAATAATTTGTATTTGGGATTTCGCTTCTAATCTATACTGTTTACATCTTCAGGTGGGTTTAATTTGCTAGACAGTTCTGCAATATATTGTAGAATTTTAGTAGCATCTGTATCAACAGATAATCTAGGTTGCCAACCGGAGTCAACTGCTATGGGGTTGTAATCTACTTCGCCATTAGGCCTTAGTTCAATTTCTGCAATGAAACTATGTTCTGTCCAGTATCCAAATGGTTGCCAGAAAGCAAAATTACCCAGTGAGTAAAAGATTAAACCATTCTTGTATTCTTCCACGCCATTGGCGGTATGACTATGATGGCCAATAACAATATTTGCACCTGCATCGATTATTTTATGAGCCAAATCTTTTTGTGCTTGAATGGGACTAGCCCTATATTCAACTCCACCATGCATCGAAACTACAACGAAATCAGCCTCTGTTTTAGCTTGCACTATAGCTGGCAAAAGTTTTTCGGTATCTGCCATAGCTACATAATCTGCAGCTCCTGCTTTCTCGTAGCCGTTTAGAATCATTGTGGTAGCCAAGAAAGCCACTTTTTTACCTTCAACTTCAATAATAACTGGTTTATATAATTCGTTGGTCTCTCTGGCGCTGCCAACATATTTTACGTTGACTCGATCTAAGTTATCCATTGTTTCAAAGAGAGCAGTTTTGCCGTAATCCCACATGTGGTTATTTGCAGTAGAAACAATATCAAAACCAGCTTCTTTCAGTCCGTCGGCCCCTCCTGGAGGCCCAGCAAAGCGGTATTCATTTGTGGGGGATTGAGTTTCACCTCCTAGCTCCGCTAGCTGGCTTTCTAAGTTACCAAAAGTAATATCAAATTTTTGTAGATATTCATTCAAATATTCGAAAGCATAATTATTATCTCCTTCGATAATCTTTTGCCCTGTTAGGCGGCCTAAGTTTATATCGCCAACAGCAAGCAATGTTATGGTTCTGTTAACCTCTGCAGCCTTGTTTGCATCCTCTATTTTATCTGATTTGTCGTTAGTTGTTCCTATTGCCATCCACAGGCCATATATAACAATCATCGAAACTAATAGTATGTAGAGCTGTTTTTGCATAATCTTATTCTACATTATTTTGTATATCTTACTTTGCTCCTTGGTAGCAGCAGAGGTTATATTTTTTCTAGCGGAATAATGCCGAGAATGCTAAGTGTATTATTTAAAATTTGTTTCACACTAGCCACTAATTGTAAGCGGAAGTTCTTTGTTTCTTCGTTCGCTTGTAACACTGGATTTTTCTCATAAAATTTAGCAAAATTATTAGCTAGCTCAAAGGCGTAGTCAGTGAGCAAGGAAGGATCGAACTCTTCCGCAGCTAAAGCTAAGACCTCTGGATATTTCTCTAAGAGTTTAATAATTTTTGCACTTTCTAAAGAGATTTCAGTGGGTGCTACTAGCTTGCTTGCCTGATAATCCCAATTCGGAACTTTTTGCAAGATATTGTGGCATCTAGCGTATGCATATTGCAAATAGACACCAGTATTGCCATCGGTGCGCAATGCTTCATCAAAATCGAAAACTACTTCTTTCTCGGGCCTATTTTTAAGGATATAGTAGCGAATAGTACCAGCCACAATCGAATCTAGTGTTTCAGGTAACAAATCTGGGTTAGTCTTTTTTATTTTGGCACCGGTCTTTTTAAATAAATCGTCAATTTTTACGCCAATGCCTTCTCGTCCAGACATTGCATAACTCTCCTTATCTTCTTCTGGTTTAATGCCTAGTTCTTTTAATGCCGCTAGAGATAAACGCACAACATCATACTTGAGATGCACATAATTACTAGCCGCTTCTTTAAAGCCTAAGCGTTCTAAAATAGATTTAATAACTTCTTGTGGATAGCTCTGACGAATATCGATGACATTAATCACCTTGGTGGTAGGTGAGAATTTACGGGTTGCAGGTGTTGAGTTATCCATAAGCTTGGTGCCAGATGGAGTGGTGAGAAGCGGTAAGCCATTGTTTTGTATACCACGTAAATAATATGCAAAATCGATTGGGGTAAGCCCAAACTTCCATAGCTGATAAGCCAGATCTTTGGCTGTATATGTGGCATTACCATTGCTTTTGACCATAATTTTATTCTGTCGTTCTTCGATGCCAAATTCTACCACATATGCCCCTTCCTGTTCTCCACTTTTAGCTAAAGTAATTAATTTTTTTGCTTTAAGGTCTTCAAAAACAGCTGGCCAGAGATTTGCTTTAATAATGTCACTTTCCCATACTAGTAGATTGTAATAGATGCCGAATGGAGAAAGTGTTTGCAAATGACAATCTACAATTTTATTAGTAATCTCCAGAGCCTTATTAGCTATTTCGTTATTGCCTTCTTCTAAGAGATGCAAGATTTCCTCTCGTCTATTCTTCAAATTTTCATCAGTTTCATAGAAATGTTGGATTTTGGTATAAATATCCCAACAAAAGTAATCAAACTTTTTACGTCCTTGGCGATCGGGGAGAGTTTCCATAGCCACTAGAATGTCTGCTACTTGCGCCCCAGTGTTATCGATATAGTTTTGGATCTCTATGGTCCAACCATTACTAGCCATAATGCGGCTTAAGCTATCTCCCAGGCAAGCATTTCTAAGATGCCCAACATGGGCAGCTTTATTGGGGTTGACTGAAGTATGCTCAATAATTACTCTTCCTTTCGTCTCTTTGCTAGTGCCAAAAGATTCTTTTTGGGTAAGAACCTTATGGAAAAGGTGTTTGCTGAGTTTTGCAAAATCGATATTAAAATTTATATATCCCGGCGATGTAACAGTAATTTCTTTAACGTGCTCAATAGTTTTTTTGCTAATCTTATCCTTAATCTTATCCGCTATATCCATCGGTTTTTGCCCCAACATCTTAGATAGTGTGAGTGGCAGTGGGGTCGATAAATCTCCAAACTCAGGATTTGGAGGTTCTGTAATATCGAAAGGAGGGATATTAATCTCCGGCCAAAGAATAGCCGCTTCTTCTCTAATTAAATCTTTTATTTTTTGAGATAAGGCCATATCCATATTGTATTACAAACCACCTGATAGTAATAAAAAAGAGAAGCAATAATGCTTCTCTTGAAATCTTCCATCTCGGTGACTCATGGTGTTGGTGGTGCTCCGTGCACCACGTTTATTTGCACGGTGTTGCTAGTCACACCGTTGTGCTCTACCCAACACTCGTAGAGCCCGTAATTCATTCCCTCCCGGAAATGAAATTCTCCGTCGATGTTCACCTGGGCACTTCCATACCAAGTGAAATCTGAGGGGTCGCTGGCGAGAACATTCCCCGCATTATCCACGGCCATCGCTGACAGCGGAACATCAATATCACCCCATACTTCGGGGTAGACCGTGACCCCCCAGCTGGGGTCGAGCCGGACCACGAAATTTACGGGGGTGGTTGGGCTACCACCAGTACATCCTCCCAGAATGGGGAGGATAACCATCAGGGCCAAAAAGAAGGCCCATTTTTTGTTAAGTGACGACATTTCGCCACCTCCTTGCCAGGCCTTTCCCTGGCTTTTTGAATTTTTTAAGGTAGGTCAAATCTATATCTTAAAATACACCCAACAGGTGCATTTGTCAAGTTATCTCGCTCTGGAACCGACTATTTCTTTAATCGTCGGATTAACTGATCGATGGTTAAAAGCTCAGCTTTTTTGCTAGTTCTTTTCTTTAGCTCTACTTTCCCTTTGGTTTTAGAGCTAATAGTAACCCTATAAGGAAAACCTAATAGATCCGCATCGCCGAATTTTTCACCTGGGCCAACTTCTCGATCGTCATAAAAAACTTCTATCCCTGCTTTTAATAACTTAGCATAAACTTGTTCAGCTTTTTTCTGCTCATTAATATCTATTAAATAAACCTGGTAGGGGGTAATGCTATTTGGCCAAATAATGCCAAAGTCATCGTGACTAGCTTCAATAACAGACGCCATTAAACGTTCTAATCCAATACCATAACTACCCATTACCACTGGTTTTGCTTGGTCATGTCTATCTTTGTAAATTAGCTTTTGAGCGACACTGTACTTGGTCCCTAACTTAAAGATGTTGCCAACTTCGATGCCTCTTTTAAGCTCTAGTTTGTCACATTTGCATTTTAAGCATTTAGCCCCAGCCTTAATTTGTTTGGCATCATCTTTTGATACGCCTAATACCTCTGCATTAACAGCATGTTTACATTTGCTGCAGACAATAATTTTGTCTTCTCCGCTGTCGGCTAGTAACATAAATTCATTAGCTCCCAGTCCACCCATAGCTCCAACCGAAGATTCGACCATCACTGTTTCGACCCCAACTCTCTTAAAGATCTGGTTATATGCCTTAATAAACTTCTGGTATACCTTATCTAAACCTTTTTCGTCTAAGTCAAAGGAGTAGGCATCTTGCATAGTGAATTCTTTAGTACGTAGTAGGCCACCGCGAGCACGTGCCTCATCCCTTACTTTAGTCTGAATTTGACCAACTAATTTTGGCAGATCTTTATATGAAGAAATAATTTGTTTAGCTGCATCAGTTACTACTTCCTCGTGAGTCATTGCCAACGCAAAATCTTCATTCGCCCTATTCTTGATCTTCCATAGTTCTGGGCCTACTTCAAAGAATCGGTTAGTCTCTTTCCAAACCCGAGCTGGGTGTACCACAGGCATAATCATATCTTCGACCCCAATGGCATTTAACTCTTCAGTAATAATGTTGTAAATTTTGCGGTAAGTTTTAAAACCCAATGGTAGAAGGGAATAAAAACCAGCACCTAAGGGGTGAATAAAGCTGCCTCGCATTAAAAGCTGATGCGAAATAGTCTCCGCGTCTTTAGGGGCAGATTTATTAGTTTTAATAAAACTTTCTGAATAACGCATAACAGTTAAATCATATCATAGCGACTGTATGTGGTCGGGGCGAGAGGACTTGCACCTCCGATCTCCGCGTCCCAAACGCGGCGCCTTAGCTGCTGGGCTACGCCCCGATTTATCTATTATATGGGATAAAGCAGATAATAATCTAATTATACTGCAAATGAGTATATGAGCTTATCTAATCAGATAAGTTGGCATAAAGCACTTTAATCTGTTGAATCTCTTCTGTAGTACCTAACCCATTAATCAATCCATTTAAACCACCCATAGAATTTAAAGGAGTAATTGGTTCAATTTCTCTAGTTTTTTGTAACATTAAGGTGCCTTTGTCGGTGTCTCCATTTAGCATATAAAAGAATCCAGCAAAAGCTGTTGTTATCTCGTTGGTTGGTGCTAACCGCATAGCCTGTTCTAGCTTAATTTCAGCTCGTGTTTTATCGCCTATACTGTTGTACATTTTGGTCCACCAAAGATAAACTTCACCTCTGTTAGGGGACAGCTCTGCACACCTTCGAAAATGATAGTCTGCTAGTTTGGCTGTGCTTGGGTTAAACTGAGCAAATTTCCCATTGTAAATACCAAACAAGAGATGGTAGTGGCTGTTAAGGGGTTCCGTAATAAAACTATCTTTAATTGAATCATTTAAATATTCATGAAAATTATTTGATGATAGTTCTTGGTTGTTAACCACAGAAGTGTTAATAGCTAACACCGCCATTTGTGCCCTAATAGTATTTGTAGCAAATGATTTGTGTTCTAGGGCTCTTTTAAAAGATGCTAAAGATTCGTCGACTTTCCCGTTTACAAATTGAATTGATCCATATTGAGCTTGGTTAACTGCCAAAACTGGGTTTGCAATAGTGAAGTACGAGCTTACTGCCATAATAATTATTATTACCACTGATAATGTTTTTGAAAGTAGTTTAGATACAGAAGGTGAACCAGCACTATTATCCAGGTTGTTGATCCAGGCAAGTGCAAATAACACCCATAAAAAGTTAACTATTAGATGGAAGGCCGTTATGGCAAAAATTAAATAGGCCAGCAAGCTGCCAATAAAACCAATTGTTAACAAACGAGATTCAGAATCTTTTAGGCTAGGCAGCTTTTTAATGCCAATGACAAGGGCTCCTAACATAAGTAGTAGATAAACTATTAGGACCATAGCTCCACCTGCTGTGGCCATATCTATATACTCGTTATGAGCTCTATCAGCATGGGTTTCTCCAAAAGGGATAAGCTTGGTTTCCGTGGGCTGCCTAAAGTTTTGATCAAAAGCTATTTTAAAATTTTCTAACCCCCAACCCAGAAGTGGTTTTTCTTTTATCGATTCTAGACCAACTCCCCAAATATGTAGTCGATACGTTAAAGACTGGCTACTTGCAACCTTAGTTTGCCATAACGAAGTAAATTGCTGGTTGAATGATAATAATCCTAGCAGCAAGATAACCACAGCTATACTCGTCGTAACTATTGTTTTCTTCGAAATGTGAAAAAATGGCTTTTGTCGTTGTTTTAAATAGTAAACCGCTATCACAATACTGGCCACAACTCCTGCTAGCCAAGCCCCCCTAGAGAAGGTTAGAAGCAGAGCAATGGACCCTAATACTAGTGTTGACTTTAAGAGTAGTTTCATTGTGGAAGCATGTTTGATGGTTAGCATATACGCCAACATTAGAGGCAAAGCCATCGCCAAATATCCCCCTAGGAACACTGGGTTGCCTAAAGTACCCTCCACTCTACTAATTGGAGGATGCGCTATGTTTACGCCAAAGAAATAAAGAGATGATATTACCACTAACAAAACTCCTAGCATCGAAAGGTTAATTACAACCCGCCAATCTTTTTTTGTTTTAACTGTTCCAAGAGTTACAACAAAAAATGCAAAGTAGTATAGCCATGACATTAATCCATCTGCTCTGTCGACAGTGCCCCAAAAGCTGGTGTACGGCTGAACAGATGTAATAGTTGATAGCAGAAGAACTAGTATTAGCCCTATAAACAACCACCCTACAGTGCTTAGTTTGGGTGTATAGTTCTGGTCGAGATATATTAAGACACAATACAAAACTACTAGCAAAGTAACAATACCCCAGAACAGCATAGTCTTAGCAAAGATCATGCCCGCAAAAACAGATTGAGCAGAAAACAAAAGTGGCACTAATGCTAAAGTAATGCCAATTAGCCACACTATCGCTAAATGTAAACCCTTTACTGTTCTGTTAATTTGTTGGTTAATCATTGATTTTGTTGTAGTAAGCAAGCTGTTTTTAGTATACAACATCCAACTGTTGCAGCTCTGGGTAATAATTGTTAAAAGTTTTACTAGTATTTTACTAGTAGTTATTGACGTATGATATTATTTACCCTATTCTGAAATAGTTAGAGCGAATAAGCTATACTTACAATTAGATGGGGGAACTTACAGTTACAATTTGGCATAGATAAAGCAAACGGCAGGCGAATATAGTCGTCGGTTTGTTGTAGTGTTACCTCATAAAAAAGTATTTACAAGGTTAGAAAAGTGTGCTATAATGGAGTAATAAGGTGATTTAAACCCAAAACATATGGAAAAAGCAATCCTCTATAGGATAGAAAATCAGGTCAGACAACGGCTTTTCGGGGCAGTGACCCTCTTGGTTTTAGGTCTGATGCTAGTTAACAGCTTTAGCTTTGTTAGGGCTCAAACTTCTGATATAACTAATCTTTCCTTTAATATTACAGCGGGTGATTTCTATATTATGAATGCCCCTGTTGCTATTAATTTCGCCTCTCAGGCTTTTGGTGTTGGCAATAACATTACTGGAGATACAGAGATTGATTCAGTTGCGGTCAAAGATTATCGAGGTAACAACAATGTATGGGACGTTACCGCAGCCGCCAATAATTTCCTTGATGGTAATTTAATGGCTGATGATATTAATATGTTCGCTAATGCTGGAACTATCGCTAATGTCGAAAATGGTGACCTTAATCGAGTCGCAGTAGGTGGTGGCACCGGTAATCTTGGCGGTGCTGGTTCAACTTTGTTTAATGGATCAACTCAAGCATCCGGTGTGTTTAGATATGATAATGGTTTCTTGAATCTACGTGTTGATGGTGATGAGCCTGCTGGTACATATACAGCCACCATGACTTACACTCTAGCTTAATTTTTTAAAAAGTATCTAAATAAAAACATCTCGAGTAAGAGATGTTTTTTGTTTATAATGAAACGGTGGGGAACAAATTTAAATTATTCAGGCGCAGGCTACATCGATTTAGACAGATAGATATCTATCAATCTTTTGCTAAGTATTCTAATGCATACTGGTTAGGTGTAGTGTTGTTAGTGGTTGCAATTACTCGCTACATAGGTCGCAGTCAATATCTTTATAGTACCGACTCAGCGTTATACGCTTTAGCATTCGAGAAGTATGATATCAGCTTGCATCAGCCACAGCCACCTGGTTATCCACTGTATATACTATTAGGCAAGCTATTTAACTGGGTAGTGGGAGATGCCAACTTAGCCTTGGTATTAGTCAGCATTCTATTCTCTCTATTAGCTACTTGGGCTATCTGGCGACTAGCTAAAAAGATTTATGGGGGCAAAGTAGCTTGGATAGCCACGTTGTTATTTGTTAGCTCACCTCTGGTGTGGTTTCATGGCCAGGTCGCCCTCACTTATATTGTTGATGCCTTTTTTGCCGCTTGGTTTGGTTATTACATCTATGATGTAATGTATTCAAAAAAACCAGCCCACACCAGTCTCATGTCTAGTATTATCCTGGCTTTGGGGGCTGGTTTTCGACCTACGATTGCTATCTTTCTGCTCCCGCTTTGGCTCCTGGCGATTTTACGACAACGTAGCCTCAAATTACTGCTAGCTAACGTCTCTGTATTTCTAGGCGTAGTTGTGTTGTGGTTAATCCCCGAGGTTATTTTAAGCGGTGGCATTAAAAGCTTTTTTCATTCTTTGTCCACCTTATTATTTACTCAATCAGGGGTTTATAGTTTTTCTATCTTTGTCAAAGGCATAAATGGTCTAAAATCTCACTGGCAAATGATTTTTAACAACCTGCAAATTGGTCTTGGCTTATCTGGGCTTCTGACCATCTTTTGGTTACTCTCTTGGTTGGTGCCAGAAAAGATTAAGGTGGGGAAAATCAGTTTTCTTAATTTGTTGTTTTGGTCCATGTGGATTATCCCCAGTTTGTTATTTTATTTAATAGTAATTTTCAACTTGCCCGGATATTTGCTAATTATTTTTCCCGCCATTGTTATATTAGTGGCTAAAGCTCTCTTAGAATTCTTAGAATTTATATCCACAATTTTGCCAAAATTATGGCAAGCTGACAAAAAGCTACTTACCAAGTTAATTATTGTGACAGTAATGATCTGCTTGGCGTGGAATGTGTTTATCTATTTGCAACCTCAAGATAGGCACAATTTAAATAAACCAGTTCACCACTCGATCTATCAGTCCAATCTATTATGGGGTTCTTTAACATCAACCATTAATCGTGAGTTTAATTCTCAGAGCACTATTATTGGCATTAACCAACCTTTTGTGCATTGGGGTTTTCCACAGTTTCAATACTATTTTCCCAAGTTCGATATTTATGCCAAAATTTATTGGGGATTCTATAACCCAGATAATAAACAATGGTTTAGAAGTACAAACCATCGATTAACCTTAGAAGACGATATTGTTGTTTCACCACTGGACAGTCGAATGGTGGTTATTCAGGAGAATTGGGATAAAACCGGTTATCCTTTTCAGGCGATCGTTCTTGATCATGACACAGGGGCATTAAGCTACTATGATTTAACCGATCCAGCAGTAAGAGAACTGGTAAGCAAGATAAAGAATATTATGGTGCAATCATGAAAATTCAATTACAGCGTTTGAAGCAATTAAATTATCGAGACTGGATAGCCATTATACTGCTATCAATTCTAACTATTGCTGTAGTTAGTCGTGCTCATAATGACCCAGACCTAGGGTGGCATTTGCGCAATGGTCAAGATATTTTGAAATATGGTGCACCGCAAGGAGATTATTATTCGTACACTATGTCTGGATATCCATGGATATCTCACGAGTGGTTAACCGATATTGGTTTGTATTTAGGTAGCCACTATTTAGGTTTTGTCTGGCTGTCGTTTATTTTTGCCATGATAGTTTACGGGGCATATCTAATTGCCGCTCGGGTTAGCTCAATTCCCTGGACTACTTCGCTCTTAACTACGTTAATAGCTGCTTTAGTTGCTATGCCTGTTTTCGGTATCAGGCCACAAATGATTACTTTGCTAGGAATAGCGCTAACTATGTGGTTGTTGTTTCGTTGGCGAAGTCGGCCCCAGAGCAATTTAATTTTTTGGTTAATCCCAGTATTTCTAATCTGGGTTAATTTGCACGGTGGTTTTGCGGCTGGTCTATTCCTTATCGCATTATTTTGGTTTATTGAGCTATGCAAACTCATTAGCCGTCAACGATTTATCGCCGACATTGTGCTATCCAAAAGTCATTTGATTAAATTAGCTGTTGTTGGATGCTTGTCTGGCGTTGTTACTTTGGTCAACCCATATACCTGGCGAGTTTATGAAGAGCTTTTTCATACTTTGTCTAACGATTTAGTGAAGCGTGGCATTAGCGAATGGACACAAGTAGATCTAGCACAGAGCGCTGGTTACAATCTTTTAGTTTTTGCCATACTAATTGTTGTTCTTCTAATATTTTCTTGGCGCAAAGTAGATAAAACTAAGGTAGTAATCGCGCTAGTTTTCTTTTTTATATCCCTCAGTAGTTGGAGGCATTTACCGCTATTTTCCTTAACGGCATTACCTCTTTTCTCTGAAATGATTAATGCATTGATGCCGAAAGGCATGGTTAGTTACCTGCGGTCTAATATTATGCTAATAGCATTAGGGTTAGTAGCGGTTGCAACTGTTTTTTCTGGATATCGTTCAATCATTAAATTAGATAGCAACGATAAACTATTTGGGCAGACGGGGAAGTATCCTTATGGGGCAGTCGAATATTTAAAACAGCATCCTATTCAAGGCAATATGTTTAATGAATATAACTGGGGAGGATATTTAATTTGGAAATTACCAACTAAAAGAGTATTTATCGATGGTCGAATGGCAATTTGGACTACTCCAGAGCAAAATATTTTTAAAGATTATTTATTGCTAGGCCAAAACGACCAGCAAACTACAGATATCTTAGAAAAGTATGATATCAATTTCGCGCTGGTATATAAAAGTCGGACGTTTAAGGATTATTATATTCGACATAGCGAACAGTGGGAATTGGCGTACGGCGACAATTTAGCGATGATTTTTATTAAAAAAAATAATACATTGCTTAAGTAATTATTTAATAATGCTATACTGTAAT
>Ga0180007_10001319_pt1 | contig 34622 bp, 30 predicted proteins | sample MM_PC_MetaG_FD_121122 | JGI IMG/M metagenome (GOLD analysis project Ga0180007, IMG submission 121122) | Groundwater microbial communities from the Aspo Hard Rock Laboratory (HRL) deep subsurface site, Sweden - MM_PC_MetaG | ecosystem: Environmental > Aquatic > Deep subsurface > Groundwater... | reverse complement strand
CCATTGAACTACAAGGGCAAATTTTAGTAAGAAGATACTTTAAATTATGAATTCAAAGAAGTCTTGTTCCCGCCTCTTCGGCGGGTCGCCGATGAGGCGACTATCCATTGAACTACAAGGGCATTAAAAAATACAGACACCGGGTGTCTGTATTTTTTATTTTAAAGATTTAAAAGTTGAGAAATTCTTGATTGATCAAAACCGATAACTATTTCATCTCCTATTTCCAAAACAGGAACTCCCATTTGACCACTTTTATCAACTAATTCTTTTCTTTTGTCTTCATCAACTGAGACATCAAAAACTTCTACTTCTACTCCTTTTTCTTCAAGAAAATCTTTGGCCATATTACAATAACCACAAGTTGGAGTTGAATACATTTTTACTTTTGTCATACTATTTATATTTTATTAAATTATTAATATAAAAAATTTTTTATAACCATTACTTGCCGTCAGACAAAAATGAATTTTACAAAGTAAAATTCATAACTTTTGACTTTACGGACCTGCCTGCCGGCAGGCAGGCTTTATAGACTTTCGACTCATTGTACTATTCTACTACTTTTTGATTAAATCTCCAAAAAAATCTTTAATTTTGATAAAAAAACCTTGTTTTTCGTTAATATATAAATCTTTATCTTCATTTTCAGGATTTATAATAACAGCCATTTCTTCACCTTGTTTTACTATTCTAAATTTATCTCTTAATTCTGTCTCCACTCCTTTTTCAGTTTTTAAATATTCTATCTCTGAAGAAATGGAATCTCTTTTTTCTTCCAATTCTCTAAGAATAGCTTCTGATTGTTCTCTGTTTAACTGAGATTTTCTTTCCCCTTGCAAAACTCCGTAAACATTTTTAGTTAAAAATAAAACGATTACAAACAAAACAAAAATAATAAGCCAAGAATAAAGCTTTGTGTAAGTTTTTTTCTTTTTATTATTTAGATAAGACACTTTATTAGGTTGTTAGGTGTTAGCTACCTGCCTGCCAGCAGGCAGGTTTAGGTGTTAGGAAAAATTTACAAAGTAAATTTTTAAATTTAAAATCTAAAATTTAGAATGGTATATAAACGAGAACCATACTGACTGCTACTAGTATTCCTAAAATTGCCCAAACGATTTTTATTCTTTTTTGATTTTTTTGATCGAACATATGCACAAGTATAAGGTCGAAAGTCCTTAAAGTCAAAAGACTAGTATTCAGGTAGATAAGAAAGTGGATTTAAATAAGCTTCTTTAGGAGCTAAAGGCATTGTTGTAGACTTTCCGGAACAGGATCTAAAATTATAATTTTGAACTCTCACCCCTTGAGTTGCATAAACAGTAAAATGTAAATGAGGTCCTGTTGAATAGCCTGTATTTCCCGTATAACCAATAGTATCCCCCGTTACTACAGTTTGCCCAGAACTTACTTTAATTAATGACATATGAGCATACAGAGTTGAAAGTCCATTATTATGTTTAATCAAAACCCATTTACCGTATGAAGCTCCGGGGCAATCTGCATCGGTGTTTCCTGTAGCTGTAACGATTCCACTTAAAGCTGTTTTTAATTTTGTTCCTGTACTTGCTCCAAAATCAATTCCATTGTGACTTCCTGAACCATAAACCTGTGGATTCTGTGTGGCAAAGGGAGTATTCCCAAAATATTGAGTAATTCGGATAGAATCCAGAGGCCAAGCCAAAATAGTATTATTGGCATTTGGAATACTTTGAGGATCAACAGCTATTCTTAAAGCCTCTTCGTACTGAGCCAATTCGGCTTCGAAAGCTTTTTTCAAAGCTAACTTTTCAGCTAAAATCTTTTGGTAATTTGATTCCTTGTTTTTAGTATCTTCTAATAATTCATTTTTAACTTCTTTTGTGTTTTCTACTATCACTTTTCTGTCATCTAACTCAACTTTGTAATTTGATAGATTATTTTTTTGAATTTCTGAACTTTTTTTATCAGTTTCTAATCCTTCTTTTAATTTTTTAAGTTCGTTGGTTTTTATTTGAATTTCTGACTGAACTTTCTGCAAACCTTCTAAGTCATTCCAAAAATCTGACATTGTTTTATTTTTTAAAACTGTTTCTAAAATAGTATAGGATTCCTGTTCGTGAATAGAACGAACTGCTTCGGCTAAGGCTTTGGAATTTTTTTCAATCCCATCTTCTTTTTCATCAATTTCTATACCTAACTTTTCAATCTTTAGACTAGTACTATAAATTTGATTATTAGTTAAATTAATATTTGTTTTTAATTTTTTTTCAGTGGTATCAAGATAATAGATTTCGTTATTTAATGATTTTTTCTCTTTTCCGACTACTTCTAATTCACCTTCCCATTTTTGAATTTCTTGTTCTAGTTTCTGCATTTCGTTAGACTTTTCTGTTATTTTAGATTTCAATTCTTCTATATCAGCAGCATTACTAAAACCATAAGGGAAAATTAATCCCACAAACAAAATCACACAAACCATTTGGACATAGTATTTCCAAAAGGTTGTTTTTTTAAGATTTTTGAATTTTTTCAATAGCATAGTTAATTCTTTTGATAGTTTCTTCTTTTCCTAAAATTTCTGACAAGGTAAAAGGGTCTGGAGATTTATCTCTGCCTGACAAAAGGTATCGCAAAGGCCATAATACAGAACCTCTTCCTTCTTCGGTCGCATAATCCCAAAGGGCTTCTTTAATTTTTTCAGCTGTAAATTCTCCTACGGAATTTAATATTTCTATAATTTTTTCCATTCGTAGTCGGAGTACGAATGGATCATTTTCATCTTTCCAAAATATTTTTTCTAACTCGTATTCTGGTTGAAAGAAATAATAATCAAATTCTCCATCAGTACACATCTTTGTGACATCTTCAAATTTTTCAATTCTTTCTTTTATGATTGGTAATATCTCTTCAAAAACTCGAGGGTATTTTACAAATTTTTCTTTTAATTCTTCTGAAGAAAATTCCAAAACTTTTTCTTTGAAGTCCTCTTCTGGCATTAATTTGATATGTTCTTTGTTTATCCAATTCAATTTTTCGATGTTAAAGATTGCTCCACCTTTGTTTACTTTTTTGATATCAAATTTTTCTAGTAATTCACTCAAAGTAAAAATCTCTTCTTCTGTTCCTGGATTCCAACCCATTAAAGCCAAGTAATTAATAATAGCCTCGGGCAAATATCCCTTTTCCTTGTAATCATCAACGGAAGTAGCTCCGTGTCTTTTAGACATTTTTGATCTGTCTGGTGACAATATCAAAGGCAGGTGAGCATAGATAGGTCTTTCTGCTCCGATAGCTTCTTGGATTAAAATTTGTCGAGGAGTGTTTGAAATATGGTCTTCTCCTCTAATAACATGGGTTATTTCACCTTCAAAATCATCCACAACCACTGTTAAATGGTAAAGAGGTTCTTCCAAAGACTTAGCAATTACAAAATCACCTAATTCTGTGGTATCAAATTTTACATCCCCTCTTATTAAGTCTTTAAAAATAACCTCCTTATTTGGATTTTTAAAACGTATAACAGAACCTCTTTGACCTTCTTTTTTTATTTCTTCTTCTGAAATATACGCTAACCCACCTTCAATCATTTTTTCTAAATATTTTTTGTAAACTTCTGTTCTTTCAGATTGTTTTGTGATTTCTCCATCATAATCTAGACCCAACCATTCTAATCCTGAAATAATATTTACTTCAAATTCCTTTTTTGATCTTTCTTTATCTGTATCTTCCAAACGAAAAAGCATTTGTCCATTGTTCTGGCGAGCAAAAAGATAGTTAAACAAAGCTGTTCGAGCAGTTCCGATATGAAACAAACCCGTAGGTGATGGAGGTAATCGTGTTATTATTTTTTCTGTTATTTCTTTATTCATTTTGTTCAATTATTACATCCAATAATTCATTGGCAATTTTATTTGCTGCTTCTGTATCTGAAAAGGCTTTGGCTTTTTCACTTAATTGTTGCATTTTTTCTTTATCTTCCATTAAACGGTTAATTTCTGCCAAAAATAATTGAGGAGTTAAATTCTCTTGTTCTACAACCACACAAGCTCCTGCTCGGGCATAAGCGAATGCATTCTTTCTTTGATCACCGCTAACTTCTTTAGGAATAGGAATTATAATACTTGGTTTACCCCAAACAGATATCTCTGAAATAGACCCGGCTCCTGCTCGAGAAATTACCAAATCAGAAATACCAGCTGACATTCTCATAGCTAGTGTGTCTAAATACGGGAAAGCTCTGTAACGGTCTTTATTTTCAGATTGACCTAGGACCACTCTTGCTCGTCCTTGAACATCCTCAAATAGTTTTACACCTGTTTGATGAATAATTTGATATTTTTCAGTTAATTTAGGGAGAATATCAATTAAATTATCATTTATAGTCATAGCCCCACTTGAACCACCTAAAACCAAAATAGTTGGTATATCTTTTTCTAAATGTAAAAATTCAGCTGCTCCTTCTTTTAAAGGAATGGTTAATTCCTTTTGAACAGGGTTCCCTAATAAAGCCACTTTCTTTTTATCTACTTTTAAATATTCAATAGCGTCAGGGAAACCTAAAGAAATTCTTTTAGCGAAGCTGGAAGCCCATTTATTTGTCCTTCCAGGGACTGAATCAGAAATATGAATGAATACTGGGATTTTTAACAGTTTAGCACTGAGTAATACTGGAAAAGCCACATTTCCTCCATTACTAAAAATAATATCTGGAAAAATATTAAAAACTATAAAAAGAGATTTAATAAAACCCCAAGCTGTTTTAAACAAACCAAAAAAATTTAAAATAGAAAAATTTCTTCTTAACTTTCCTGCTGAAATTTTTCTGAATTCAATTCCGTTTTCAAAAAGCTTTTTTTTATCGTATGGACTATTGGAAAGAAAATACATTTTAGGTTTTAGTAACTTCTTTTCAATTACTATATTATTTATTTCTTGAGCAACGGATATCAATGGATAAAAATGTCCTCCGCTATCTCCACCTGTTAATATAATTTTCATAATATTAGATTAGTTAAAAGTTTGTAAAGTTTTTAAAGTTTAAAGTTTAGAAAAATTTAAAATTTAAAATCTACAATTTATAATTTCGAATTCAAAAATAAACGAAGTTTATTTTTGTTTACTATATTTCGATATATTTAATAAAATACCTACCTCGGCCAAAGCAAACAACAAAGCCGTTCCTCCCTGACTAACAAAAATTAACGGCATTCCAATCATCGGGAAGATTCCTAACATGGAGGCTATGTTTATAAATGACTGGGATACTATTAGTATAACAATACCTATAGCTAATAGTCTACCAAAAACATCTGTTGAATGAGTGGCAATCCTTAAACCTCTTATTGCAAACAATAAAAATAATGTTATCAAAAACAAACAACCTACAAAACCCCATTCCTCAGCAGTCACAGCGAAAATAGAATCACCCATTGGTTCTGGTAAAAGCCCAAACTTTTGAACAGATTTACCAAAACCTTTTCCCCAAAAACCTCCAGATCCAATAGCTACTAATGATTGGTTTATTTGATAAGAGGCCCCTAAAGCATCTTGAGCAGGTCTTAGGAAAGTTAATAACCTTTCTATTATATAGGTTTTATATAAAGCTAGTGGGATAACTGCCAATGTTGCCGAACCAATAATAATACTTAGATGTTTAAAATTAACTTCAGCTGTCAAAAGCATTCCAAAGGCTGTAATAATAATAATTACTAAGGTTCCGTAATCTGGTTGAAAAAAAGATAAAGCTGCAACAAAAGATAATAAAATTAAAATAGGTAAAATGCTATACTTCCAATCATTCAATTTTGATTTAAAAGCAGATAAGAAAGCAGCAAAATATACTACAAAAGATATTTTTAATAATTCCGCAGGTTGAAAAGAAAAACCAAATATATCTAGCCATCTTTTCGCTCCTCCATGTTCGAAACCAATCCCTGGAACAAAAACTAGGCAGGACATAATTAGAGAACCGAGAAAAATATAAAAAGCATATTTTTTATATTTTCTATAATCTAATCTAGACAAAAAAAACATTAGAATTAAACCCCCACCTAGACCAAAACCAATTTGTTTCAAAAAAACATTAAGAAAATTTCCATTATCTTTTGCTAATAAACCCATAGAAGCAGATAAGAATAAAAAAGACCCAAAAGAAATCAGTAGGAATACTATAAATGCGAATATTTTATCTGTTTTTATTTTATTAGACATAAATGTTTAGCTAATTAGGGGTTAGCTTATTAGTTTTTAGCTAAAAAATTTACGAAGTAAATTTTTTCCTAATTAACTAATTCCTAACTTCCTAACTTCCTAACTTCCTAACTTCCTAACTTCCTAAACAATTATACTACATATTGGAATATATGGTTATTTTATTATCCACAACTTAGTTTTTATGAACTTTTGCTAAATATTATATTTTATTGTATAATGTGATTATGTTCTTTTATATCGGATAGTTGCCGAGTTTTTATTTATAAAAATTTGGAGGAAAGTCCGGACATTTACTTAAGCATCTCACTATCGTGAGATACAGATTTATGATTTAAGAATTAGGAATTAAGAAAATAAAAAATCACTTTGTGATTTTTTCTCTTAAATCTTAAATCTATATTCTTAAATCTGCAACGAGCGATAGCGAGGTGCTTAGTTAAAATGGTAGCAGGTAATACCTGTCGGAGCATCTCACTATCGTGAGATACAGATTTATGATTTAAGAATTAGGAATTAAGATAACAGAAGAATCACTTTGTGATTTTTTCTCTTAAATCTTAAATCTATATTCTTAAATCTGCAACGAGCGATAGCGAGGTGCTTCTGAGGTGCGAACAGAGACGCTGACAATCGAAAGAAAATCAGAATCCTTCGGGATTAGCTTCATGGAAACTTGAAGATTGAAACGGCTAAATCCTTACCCAAATGCAAGGCCGTACCCAGCACTTTGTTTGTAAGCAAACAAAGAATTTCCAATAATCAATTTTCAATTCTCAATGAATTTTCAATGATTAAATGTTCAATGTTTACGAATTTTGGCTCTGCCAAAATTCGTCATTGTAAATTGAAAATTATTTCATTGGTTGAAAATTGTAAATTGTAAATTGAAAATTTTTGAGCTTATGCTCAAAGTGCTGGGGGTGCCGCTTGAGATATATTGGCGACAATATATCCAGATAAATAACTATCTATTATCCTAAATCATTTTTAATGATCGGATGATAACAGAATCCGGCTTATAGATATAAAAGAACATAATAAAATCCCGTCAGCTTAACCACAGCTGACGGGCTTTTTGTTTGATTCTTAAATCTGAAGATGGTCTAAAGACCTTCGTCCTCTATTTGGACCAACTTGCCCCTTTCTTCTTTCTGTTTGAGCTATAGGTTTTGCAATATCAGGGTTGAAGAATTCTGTGTAAGTTCCATTTGGACTTTTTAGAACAACCAAACGACCCTCACTTTTATCAAGCCTAACTGGATGAGAACCTAAACCCTCACCCTTATCACCTCTTTTCTTACCAGAGCAACATAAACCAACCATAAATACTCTCCTCTAATTTACTAGGTTAAATTACATTTTCAACATAATTAAAAAATTACATTGAAAAACAGAACTATTCTTTAAATTAGAATATCTGACATTACTCCAAAAATCAAGCCCAAATTGTTGAAATCCAACACCTCAAGTCGCCTGTCCGCCCCTGCGCGCCGGCAGGAGTGGGCAGGCTGTCCGCAGGCTTTTCATTTATTTTGCAGAGTAAAATTCGTTCTTAAATCATAATTCTTAAATCTTAAATCTTAGATATTTTTTTAAAATATCTACCGCTTCTTTTTCACTTTCTGTTTCCATTAATTCCATTCTTAGCTCTTTGGCTCCTTTGAATTCTTTTACATAAGCTCCTATATGTTTTTTCATCATATTAAAAGGTTTTATTCGCCCATCAGAGCGAGAAGACTTAAAGACCCAATCCCCTTCTTTGTATTCTTTAGCATAATATTTCTCATACAATTCGATATGTTCAATCAAAACCCCTAACTTTTCTTCAATACTTGGACACCCGGTGTCCAAGTCATTATCTATTTGTAGGTACTCGGTACCTACAAATTTTTCCGCGTTAATTCTGTATATATCAGCGTCCTGTCCGCATTTTCTACTAAATAACCATGGGTTGCCGAAGATTCCGCGACCAATCATTACTCCGTCCACTCCTGATTCTTTGGCTCGCTCAATTCCCTCCTCAATAGATTTAACATCTCCATTTCCAATCATTATAATCCCAGTTCCTTTTGCCATTTCTACTGCTTTTTTAATTCTATCCCAACGAGCAGGCACCTGAGACATTTCTTTTTGAGTCCTTCCATGAACAGTAATAGCCACTGGTTTTTCTTCTATAATTACAGGTAACCATTCTTCTAATGTGTCTTCTTTATATCCAATTCTAGTTTTGACTGACACAGGTAAATCCCCTGCTCCTTTCTTGGTGGCTCTAATAATTTCTCGAGCTAAATCTGGAGTGGAGATTAAACACGCCCCTGCTCCTTGTTTAAGAATAGTTTTTTGAGGACAACCCATATTTATATCAATTCCGTCATATCCTAATTCAGCCACAATGCGAGCAGTTTTTTTAAAATTTTCTGGATTAGACCCAAATAATTGAGCCACAATCGGTCTTTGTTTTTCTGTATAATGCAAAAGGTGCATTAATTTTTCTTTTCCCTCAGAACACATACCATCACAAGAAACAAACTCAGTCCACAAAACATCTGGTTTGCCATATTTAGCCACTATTTCTCTAAAAGCCGAATCAGTCACATCCAACATTGGTGCCAATGCAAAAAAAGGCCTGTTCGCCGAAGCTTCAGCGAAGGAGGAGTTTTTGTTTTCTTTTATTTTTTTCCAAAAATTTGACATATTGCATATTTTATTATTTTTTGATAATATCATTTTTAGTAGTTTGTATCAATAAAAATCTTTTTATAATAAGGAGATGTGAAATGAATGTAACAACAATAATTGGGACATCAATTGAGATAGATAATTCTCCTGGGTGCTTTAAACAATTTGAAACCAATCTATTATTTAGTTTGAAAAGTGGAGATATTTTAACCCATAAAAACGGATTAAATTTTAAAATTCTAGGGGTAGCTCCTGTAGGTGAACAACAAGGATTTTGCCATTGTTGTAAAAGGCTAGATCCTGAAACTATTGTTATTTGGGGGTGTAAAAATAATCAAGAAGAAGTTATGTTCGCGAAAAGTCTTGAGAATTTTAAACTTTAAACTCGAAAAATTGAATAAAATATCACTAACGTTTGTTAAAACTTTGTCACCTTTTTAAATAAAGAGGTGGCAAAGTTTTTAAATTTAGAATCATTTCTCTTTAAACTTATAGAGTACCTTATTATCAAACCTTAAATCTATATATTCGAATTTTTTATCTTCTAAATCTCCAAGATCTATTAATACGGCTTGGAGATTTTCTAATAATACATCAAAGTCCTGTTTTTCATCAAATATTAATAACGAACCATTATCAAAACTTAGTTCATAGTCTCCGTTTTCTTTTACTAACAATCTATAAACATCGATATTAATATCCTTCAAAAAACGAATAAATAAATTTATTTTTTCAAAATGTCTTTCTGGAGATTCTGATAAATAAGTTCTTCCTAATATTCTACCATCACTTGGGAGTGTTACCCCCAAGTTATTTGTTTTTAATGATTCCTGTTCATATTTAAAGTAAACATCATCGGTAAAGCTCATTGCTTTTGCATAAATATAAGCTTCATTATCCATAAAATAACATTCTTCTTCATTTATTTCTCCTAAATCGACAAAACCCGAATCATTTGGCAACTTGGTTGCGAAATTAGTTGAAGTAGCTATTTCATTATTAATTTCATTATTTATTTCATCATTTTGCTCTAATTCCTCACTTGGCAGTTCAACTGCCAAGTTAGTGTCTTTTTTTTCACAATATAAGGCGAAGGGGGTTCTTTCTTCTATATTTATATCTATGCTTTGTAAATCATTAAAAGTCACCATTAATTCTTTTATCCTCAAAAAAGAATTTAATAAATCTTCTTTTATTTTAGATTTTGGGTAGATAAAAATATTTGATTTAGGAAACAACCATAGATAATTACCTTCTAAATTTTCGTTTACTATTTTTAGGATTTCTTCTTCTTGAATTACTTTGTTTCCGTTTATATTTATATTCTGAATATTTATTTTTTCTTGTTTAGAAGCATAGGAAAGTGAATAAACCAAAGCGAACAACAAAATCCAAAACAAGGTGAATTTTAACCAAAAAATTCTCTTATGTTTTTTAGCAATTTCTTCTGATCTAAATTTTCTTAACATGAAAATATTATAGCATCAACCAGTCTAAAGTCGAAAGTCAAAAGTCTGTAAAGACTACCGTTAAGCGGAGTTAGATTTCAAATTTAGATTAAACTTATCAATAATTTAGAGGTACGACCCAGCACTTTGAATTAAATTACTTATTTTTATTTAAAAAATAATATTTATTTCTTATAAACTATATTTATACTATTGCAACAAAGTGCTGGGTCGGATCTCATATACAAAAATTCTGACTTCAGGTTTAGATTCAATCCAAATTAAAAACGGAGAGGTTCAACCTCTCCGTTTTTAATTTTAATATCTTAGTTGTTCTGAGTCTTCTGGTTTATTTTCCTCTTGAATTGGTAATTCTATATTTGGAGTTTGTTCGACTTCTTCAATAGACGGATTTTGTTGAACAAAATCAGTTGTTTGAATATCTTCATTATCAAACACAGGTTTTTCTTCAGTATTATTTTCTTGAATTTCTACTTGTTTCTGTCTTTGAATTGGTTCTTCTACAAAAGGTTTTTGTTCTTGAGTTATTTCTTCGACAACTTTTGGCTGAGTGGTTTGAATATCTTCATTATCAAGCACAGGTTTTTCTTCGATTTTTTCTTTTTTATCTTCAAGAATTTCTTTTTTAATTACTTCTCTTCCTCCCATATATTTTTGAAGAGCTTCTGGAATCTTTACAGAGCCATCAGCTTGTTGAAAGTTTTCCACTAAAGAAACTAAAATTCTAGGAGTTGGTATAGCAGTACAATTCAGAGTATGCACATACTTGGCCTTCTCCTCGCCTTTCTTATAGCGAATGTTAAATCTTCTGGCTTGAAAATCATGAAAATATGAAGCTGAAGAAATTTCTCGATATTTTTGTTCTCCTGGAACCCATAATTCAACATCGTATTTTTTAACCTGACCTTGTCCTAGGTCCCCTCCACAGTTAATCACTGTATGATAAGGAATCCCTAAAGACTCAATAAATTCTTCTGTATTTCTATTTATCCATTCATGCCATTTAACTGACTCTTCGTGACTGGCTTCACACAGAATAACTTGTTCTACTTTAAAAAATTCATTTACTCGGATAAGTCCTTTGGTGTCTCTGCCGTGGCTTCCAGCCTCTCTTCTAAAACAAGGAGAAAATCCTAAATATTTTTTAGGTAAATCTGTATCCTTTAAAATTTCTCCTGAATGGAAACCTGTTACTGGAATTTCAGCTGTTCCAATTAAATAGTCTTCGTCTTGAGTTTGATAAACATCATCAGCATCATTAGGTAAATGTCCTGTTCCATAAAGATTTTCTTTTCGCACAATAGCAGGAGGAATCATTGGAACAAAACCTTTGGCTCCAAAAAAGTCATTGGCATAATTCCAAATAGCCCAAGAAAGTCTGGCTCCGTCTCCTATAAGATAATAACCTCTGAATCCATGAATCTTTGTTCCTCTTTCAAAATCTACCATTTCCAAATCATTCATAATTTGAACATGGTCTTTGGCTTCAAAATCAAAAGATGTTTTTTCTCCCCAAGCTTTGATTTCTTGATTTTCTTCATCTGACTCTCCTTCTGGCACTGACATATCTGGAATATTGGGCACTTGTAGCATCAATAATTTCCAACGATTCATTATGTCTTTCAATTCCTCTTCTGATTTTTGTAATTCGGCTTTTAGTTTTTGAGATTGTTCAATCAACAATTCCTTTTGAGCAAATTGTTCTGTTTTGGCTACTCTGTCTGAAATTATATTTTGTTCAGTTCTAAGTCTTTCCACAGAAGCCACTGCTCCTTTTCTTTCATCATCTACTTTTAATAATCTTTCTACATCAAAATCAATGTGCTTTTTCTTAGCACCCATTTGCACAGCTTCTTTATTATCTCTTATAAATTTTATATCTAACATTTTTTTAGTAGGTTAGCTTTTAGGAATTAGGTTGTTAGGGAGAAATTTTCTTTGCAAATTTCTCAAACTCTTTTCCGTTGGCTTATTAATTAACAATTTTCCGAGTCTGGAATTAGCCCTAAACCTTTTTGCTTAAAGGTTTAGGGCTTTTTGAAGCTGAATTTATTCTTTTGTTATAATTTAAAAACATTTTCATTAAAAATCGCTTGCTTATAACTCTGGACTGCTTCGTCACCCAGCACTATTTTTGAAAATTCTAATTTTCAAAAATAGTGCAGGCTTCCTCGCAGAGACGTTATGAGGTTGTGCGTTACTATAATATTAGCAGAAATATTAAAATTAAAAAAGTAAACAAAATAATAAACAAAAAAATAGTCCAATCGATTGGAATATTCCAATCGATTGGACTAGTATGGCATTTATCAACAAATAAAATAAAAAGAGGTGGGATATAATATGTTAAAATATATTCAGTGGAAGAAATATTAAAATTAAAAAAAGAAGATTGGTCAGAGAATATTTTGGAAATGAACGATGCTCCTGAGCAATTGTATTATATTGGAATGAAACCTAATTGGGATTCTGTTTTTTTAACTGTGGTGGGTTCTCGTAAATATTCTCAATACGGAAAAGAAGTTTGTGAGAAATTAATTGCAGGGCTAAAAGGCTACGATATTACGATTGTTTCTGGTTTGGCTTTAGGCATTGATGCTATTGCTCATAACTCGGCCCTAGAAAATAGACTGAATACTATGGCTGTACCTGGGTCAGGGTTGGATAGAAAAGTTCTTTATCCAAAATCGAATCTACCCTTGGCTGAAAAAATATTGAAATCAGGAGGGACTTTATTATCAGAATACGAACCAAACCAAGGAGCGGCACCGTGGACTTTTCCTCAAAGAAATAGAATTATGGCTGGCTTAGCTAAAGCCACTTTGGTTATTGAAGCCACCGAAAAATCAGGCACTTTAATTACTGCTCGTCTGGCATTGGATTATAATCGAGAACTTTGCGCTGTGCCTAATTCTGTTTTTTCCCTTTACTCCAAGGGTTCTAATCGATTATTAAACGAAGGAGCCACTCCTATTAATTCTAGTCAGGACTTACTCCAAGTTTTGGGCTTTGATTTATTAGACACCTCTCAGCAATTAGAAATGAGGTTTAACGATTGCTCAAAAGAAGAAAAGCTTATCTTAGAAAATATCCGTGAACCTAAAACGAGGGATGAGTTAATTCAAGAATTGAATTTACCCACTAGCCAAATAAATATTCTTCTATCCTCAATGGAAATCAAAGGATTAATTTCTCAATCTTTAGGAAAGATTAGGGTTAGGGGTTAAATCACTTTACAAAAGTATAAAAAATTATATACTGATTATAGTTGTTAATCTATAAAAAAAGAGGTTCAAAATGGAAAAGGATTCGAAAAAAGAAGAAAAAAATAAAGTACCGAAAGAAAACTTACCCCAACAAGATGGATTTATAAAGACAAAGCACAGAACAGGGCTAAGTGGTGGAAAAATAAATAAGGAAATATACCATATACACGGCAAAAAAATAATCGTGACAAGATAACCCGCTCAAACAAAAACCGCTCAGTTTTGTTTGAGCGGTTTTTGTTTTTATATTTCTATTTCTATTATAGTATTATGCATAATACTATAATAGAAATTGAAGTAAATTAAATAGCCCAACCGGTTGGGCTATTTATTATTAAGGTTTTAGCCATTTGAACACCCCAACCCCTGCCTATGCCCACGCCTGCCGGCGCGCAGGGGCAGACAGAAATCGGACTTCATAATTTAAAATTTAAATTAGGGGTCGCACCTCGGTTATCTTAGCTTTTTAATTTTTGCCTAAAGATTACAATTATCTTTATTAAGAGGAACGACCCCTAATCATTTTTAGCGCAGCAGCCATTCGGCTTCTTGTCTCACTAGCAATTCCCTCTTTTTTTCTGGTTCTGCCATTATTTCTCCGGTAATTTTTTCCATACGAATTGACTGAGAACCTTTTATTAAAACAATATCGTTTTCGTGAATTTCATTCTGTAAAAATTTTCCAGCTTCATCTGATTTTTCAAATGAAAAAATATTTTTTTCACTCATGCCACCAATCAAAGCTCCTTCTACAATATGTTGTTGAGCTCGCAGACCAACAGCTACTAAAACATCTGCATTCTTAGCAACTAACTCCCCTATTTTTTTATGCTCTTCTGCTGAGAATTTTCCAAGCTCGAGCATATCACCTAAAGCCACTATTTTGCGACCGTGATGTTCTTCAGGATCAACCCCCTCTTCTTTAACCCTTAGCATTCCCATAGTTTCTACAGCTTTTTGCACAGCAATAGGAGAAGCATTATATGAATCATCGATTAATGTAGTTTTCTTTATTCCTTTTAGAACTCTCATTCTTCCTGGTTGAGTTCTATAATTTTTAGCTAAAGCTTCTGAAATCTGAGCGACGTTTAAATTTTGTGAGGCTCCCACAGCAATAGCTGCTAAGGCTGAAAAACTATGAGCTTTTCCTATAACACCATTTAATTTCATAGGGGCTGAAGCTCCAGCATATTCGACTCTAAACATTTGTCCTACAGGAGCTCCATCCTTATATAATATTTCATCATTCATTCCTTGAATATCTGCTCCATCTTTGTAACCAAAAGATATTTTTTGGGCATCAGTTGGAATTTTAATGGAAGCCATATCTTCATCATCATAATTAAAAACTAAAATTCCATTTCTTCTCATATATTTAGCTAACTTCTTTTTTTCATCCATTAAATCTTGAGGGGATTTAAAAAATTCAACATGAACAGGGACTTTAGCAAATTGAGTCATAACCACAATGTTTGGTCTTAATAGTTTAGCTGACCTCTTTATGTCTCCCGGAGCATCAGCACCAACTTCTAAAATTAACCATTTTGGATAATGATTTTTTAATAAAATAACTCCTAAACCTATAAAGATATTTTTAACCCAAAGAAAAGGGTTACTCCAAGCATTTTCACAACCTAAAATAGTTAGAGGTACACCAATTTCACTATTAAAAGATTTCTCAGATTTTCTAACATAAAAAGCTGAATTTAAAACTGTGTAAATTGCATCTTTGGTAGTGGTCTTTCCTACTGAACCAGTCACAGCCACAATCTTTGGTTTATATTTCTTCAATACTAATTTGGCTTCAAATTGAAGAATTGAAACTATTATTTTTTTGAATATGTTTTTCATGATATTACTTGACAAGTTGTTTATTTATATTAAAATAATATTAGTTCTCGAGAGGATTAGGGTGTTCTGAAAGATCTTATGGATCGGAAATTCTTTGCAAAATAGGAATTTTTAGAAGGAACCCTGAGTTTCAACCAGTCCGGAATTCAATGTAACAATTGAATTCTGGGCTGTATTTTTTTGTATATATTACTTTATCATATTTTATAATAAATTTATTATTTCTGGACTGCCACATCGCTCCACTGCGTTCCGCTCCTCGCAGAGACGAACGTAAAGAGATTGCTTCGTCATTTCGCTACGCTACACTCCTCGCAAAGACGAAAAGCTTTAGCTTTTCGTCTACGAATTTTTACGAAGTAAAAATTTGTTACTTTTGACTTTATAGACCTTACAGACTTTCGACTCCGACTCTGTCGGGTACCACTTCATAATAATTAACTAAAAATTTAAAAATGTCCATAAAGGGCTGTGTTAAAGTATGAGAGGCATAATTTACATTCTTTGGGTCCACAACATATAAAAATGTTAAAAACTCAGGACGAGTAGCTGGGAAATAGCCGAAAAAACTGTGTAGATACTTATCATCATAATACCCTCTTCCGTCTTCCTTTGCCATCTGAGCGGTTCCTGTCTTAGCGGCGATAGTATAATCTTCAGATTTTACTGTTCCTCCTAACAATGCTTCATCCACAACCTGAACTAACATTCGACTGATTTCATCAGAAGTCTCTTCTTTAAAAATCCTTTCATTATCATCATACGATATTTCATCAGAAGATAAAACACTATATTTTATTTCTTTAACTAAATGCGGAGTTATTAGGACTCCTCCATTAGCCAAAGCTGATAAAGCTTTAACTGTCTCTATTGGAGTCATAGCTATTCCTTGTCCAAATGACGCAGTAGCATATTCAATATCTCGAGTGGATTCTAAATTAGAAACCAAACCATAAGTTTCATTAGGTAAATCAATTCCCGTTTCTTCCCCGATACCTAAATCCAAAAGGTATTTTGCAAATCTTTCATTTCCTATTTTGTTTTCGACAAAGGCTGCGCCAATATTCAAAGACTGATTTAGAACTTCTTGCATAGGAACCACCCCTCTGGCTTTTCCATCATAATTATAAAAAGTCTTTCCATTCAAGGTTTTAAAACCAGTGTCATTGTAGGTGGTCTCTGCAGTAACCACACCAGTGTCTAAACCAATAGCCATGGTCAAGGCTTTAATAATAGAACCCATTTCATATACAGATTCCACCATAGGATTTCCAAAAAGCACTCCATCTTTAGCTTTAGAAAAATTATTTGGATCAAAAGAAGGAGAAAAACCCATAGCGATTATTTCTCCGTTATTGGGGTCTATTATAATTCCACCTGCCAAATCAGTACTCCATTTTTCTTCCAAGTCTTCTAATGTAGTTTCTAAGTATTCTTGCACAGTAGGTTCTATAGTTAAAACAATATCTCCTTCTTTTTTTGAGTCGTCTCCATCAATAACAGAATTCACATTCAAAAAAATCTCTGCAAAAAAGTTCACAAAAAGATTTTTTGATTCTCTGTTTAATATATAATTATAATATTTTTCCACTCCATAAATTCCTTCAAGAGAATCTTCGTTGTAACCAACAAAACCTAAAACATGAGAAGCTAATTTATCTCCTGGGTAGAAACGCCACTTATCTAATTCAAGAGTAACCCCTTTTAATTTTAAATCTTTTATTTGTTTTGATATTTTATCGTCTATAATTTGTCTTTTTATTACCTCATAAGTATCATCTTTTTTCCCAGCTCGATACATAAAGTCTTCTTTGTCTATTTCTATTATTTGAGATAATTTGTTAAAGGTGCCTTCTGCATCCTCAATCAAAGAAGGATTAATAGTTAATTGGAAACCTGAGCGAGTCATAGCAGCAGAAATTCTTTTTCCATTTTTATCTTCAAAATAAATATTTCCTCGATTGAAAATATACTGAGGTTTAATATATTGATTGTCGGCTTTTTCACTATATTCATCACCCTTAACTATTTGAATCATATATAATTGACCAACTAAAATAAAGAAAAACAGGAATAAACCTGCATACAAAAATTTTATTCTAAATAAAAAACTTGATTTTTTCATTTAAATTCAATATTAGTCTTTTAAAGAAAGTTTATTAGTTACGATATCTTTATCTATGAAATTAATATTAGAAGCTTCGACATAACCCAAAGTCTTAGCCATTTCTAAATTGATATTTTTTTTCAGGAACATATATTCAAATTCAAGATCACCGATTTGTGAATCTAATTCTATTATTTCTTGTTTAATGTCTTGATATGTAGTTATGTTCATTGTTGTTTGAAGAATCAAATAAATATAAGAACAAGAGAAAAAAGCCAATGCAAAAATCAAAGAAATAAAGATTTTCTTTTTATTTATATTATTTATTTTTAATACTATTGCTTCTGTCATTTTATTAGTTGTTTAGTCCGCCAGCTGGCGGATTAGGTGTTAGCTTTTTGAAGAAGAATTTGCTTCCTAAACCAAAACACAGTTTTGGTTGGACGAACATTTTTTAAAATGTTTTAGTCGCAAATTTTTCTTCATTATTTTTAATTCCTAAATCTTAAATCTTAATTCTTAAATCTTTTGAATAATTCTTAATTTTGCAGAACGTGAACGAGGATTTGTCTTTAACTCTTCTGGGCTTGGACTGATAGGTTTTTTATTTACTAAAATTCCTTTTTTCTCATTTTTCATTTCTCTAAAAAACCTTTTAATAATTCGGTCTTCTCTTGAATGAAAAGATACTATTGCTAATCTTCCATCTGAATTTAAAGCGTCATATGCTTTTTGCATACCTTCTCTTAAAGATTCAATTTCGTCGTTTACAGTAATCCTTAATGCCTGAAAAGTCTTGGTAGCAAAATGGGTTTTTTTAAATAAATACCATTTGGGAACTGCTCTCTCTATTATTTCAACTAACTCAAAAGTAGTCTCAATTTTTTTCTCTTTTCGAGCTTCACAAATTTCTTTGGCAATTTTTCGAGAAAACTTTTCTTCTCCGTAGCCAAAAATAATGTCAGCTAAATTATCTTCATCCCAATTATTTACTATCTCAGAGGCAGTCAAATCGTCTTCAGTTAAATCTTTTTTCAAAGACATTATCAATGGTTCATCCTTTTGAAAGGAAAAACCTCTACCTGAGTTATCTAACTGATCTGAACTAATTCCTAAATCAAAGACAACTTTATCTACTTTCTCTAAATTTAAATCCTTTAAAACAGAATCTAGATTCCTAAAGTTTGCATTTACTAAATGTGTTTTACAAACAATATTTTGAAAAGAAAGTTTTTTTTTGACTCTTTCTAGGGCTGAATTATCTTGGTCCAAACCAATCATAATTCCCCCTTTGCCTAAATGAGAACAAATGCCTATAAGATATCCTCCGCCGCCAACCGTGCCATCTATAACAACATCACCGACTTGGATATCTAATCCTTCTATCACTTCTTTTAAAAGAACTGGTTTGTGAATAGTCATAATTTAAATTATTCCTATCTCACCTAATTTTTCTGCCAATACATCTGCTGAATTTTCAACCTTTTCTTTGTAAATCTTCCATGTCTTTTCATCCCAAACTTCAATGTGATCATTCACTCCTGCCAAAACGACTTTAGTTTTCAATTTTGCATAATTTTTCAAAAAGTCTGGTACTAATATTCTTCCTACTGAATCAACAGAAATTTCTTCAGCTCCTGAAATCATAAATCTTTTAAATGAACGAGAATCCGCTTGTAGCATTGATAGATTAGAAAGTTGCTCTAAAACTTTTTTCCATTCATTTTGAGTATAAATATAAATACAATGATCTAGACCACGAGTAATCACCATAGATTTTCCCAAAACAGCTCGAAATTTAGCCGGTAATGATACCCGCTTCTTTGGATCTAATGTGTGTGTATATTCTCCGATTAACATAATGTTTTAGGGGGTTAGTAGGTTAGGTAAACTTAGCTTTTAGGTAAAAATTTGCTAAAGCAAGTTTTTCTTTATTTCTAACTTCCCACTTTCTACCACCTGGTGCATATTCTATAACACTCTGTCCCACTGAGCAAACATAGTTATCCACAGCCGACTTTTTTTTATTAAAAAAGTCGGAATTATAAATTTTAAATTTTAGATTTTAAATTAAAAAACTATGGACGTAGTACGTCCATAGTTTTTTATAAAATTATATAAATTATTTTAACAACCCTTTTTCTATCAATTCTTTAGAATAAATATCCATTCTGTTCTCAGCAATAAGTTTTTTTATACCCTCAATGGAAAGCCATTTAAATCTATCATGTTCATCACTTAAAGTGGGGTCTCCTTCTATATTAGCAATATAAGTTAGTCTTACTACATGGAGTCCTTTTACTCGTAAGATATCTTGAGCGCCTATAAGTTGAGGATTATTTTCTAAATCTAATTGAGTTTCTTCCTTTACCTCTCTTTGTAAATTTTCTAAAAGTGAAATACCACGATCAATCCTCCCTCCTACTATATCCCAGTTTCCATCGTTATCAGGGTACTTTTCTATATTTCTATGTAAAATTAAGTACTTATTATTTTTATTTTTTAAAAATATTTTTACTCCAACCTGTAATTTAATTTTTTTATTATCACTCATATCTATTTTTTAATTTTTTTATATTTTACCACAAAACTTTGTAAGTAATAATCATTTTTTATTTTCTTTCCCGCCTCATCGGCGGGTCGCCGATGAGGCGACAATTTTAAAGTTTTATCATATAATGTGGGGTATGAAGAAAAACAAGACATATGAAAAGAAACATAAAAAATCTCAAGATAAAGAGCAAGAATTTTATGAAGGTAATATTATAGTAACCACAAGAAAGCGTGGTTTCTTGAAAACCGAACACGGAGATTTTGAAATTTCTGACTTTGATTTGAATACTGCTCTAAATGGAGATATAGTAAAAATCAAAGTAGCTAAAAGAGGAAACCATGCCTCTCGGCAGGCAGGGACTAAAATAGCCAAAGTTACTGAAATATTAAACAGAGTTAAAACTAAATTTGTAGGAACCTTAGGAAAAGATAATGAAGGTTATTTTTTAGTTGCCGATGATATTAAATTTTACCCCCGTTTAGACCTAGACCTTAGTGATGGAGAAATCCCCAGCCATGATGTAAAAATCGTAGCTGAAATGTCTGAATGGAATGACCCAAAGAAAAATCCTCAAGGAAAAATAATTAAAGTAATCGGACATAAGGGTGACAATGAAACTGAAATGCAAGCTATTCTTTATGAAAAAGGTTTTGAACCTGATTTTCCAGAAGGTGTCGAAGCTGAAGCCGAAGTTATATCCAAACAAGCTCTAAAAGACTTCGCTCAAGAAATTCCTAAGAGAAAGGATATGCGAGACAGAATTACTTTTACTATCGACCCTGATGACGCCAAGGATTTTGATGATGCTTTATCGTTCAAAGAATTAGAAAATGGGGATTATGAAATTGGAGTTCATATCGCTGATGTAACCCACTATGTTCCTATTGACTCCCCAATAGACCGTGAAGCTACTGTTAGATGTACCTCTGTTTATCTAATAGACCGTACGATTCCGATGCTTCCTGAAGTGCTTTCTAATAACCTATGTTCTCTTAATCCTAATGAAGACAAATTGACTTATTCTGCTGTTTTCATAATAGATAAAAATGCACAAGTAAAAGCTAGATGGTTTGGAGAAACTATTATTCATTCTGACAAAAGATTCACCTACAAAAATGCTCAAGAAACCTTGGATAATAAAGCTGGTGAATTCTATAAGGAATTAAATACCTTGAATGAATTGGCTCTAATTCTCCGAGCTGACAGAACCGAAAAAGGTTCTATTTCCTTTGGATCAAACGAATACAAATTTATTTTGGACAAAACCGGAAAGGCTATTGATGTTTACGAAAAGCAAATGATGGATACTAATGAGTTAATTGAAGACTTTATGCTTTTAGCTAATCGCGAAGTAGCCCAATATATAAGTCATCAAGAAGAAAAACTGAAGATTCAATTACCTTTTGTTTATAGAATTCACGATGTACCTAAAACAGAACAATTGAAAGAATTGTCAGAGTTCCTAAAAACTATTGGATTCAATTTAAAAATCAAAGATAATAAAGTTTCTTCAAAAGAATTGAATGATTTATTAATGAAAATTGAAGGTTTGCCAGAAGAAGATTTGATTGCTACGGCTATGCTTAAATCAATGGCAAAGGCAATTTACTCGACTCAAAATATTGGGCATTTTGGTTTAGGATTCAAACATTATACTCACTTCACTTCACCTATTCGTCGTTACCCTGATATGATGGTGCATCGTTTGATGAAAAATTATTTAGCAGGGAAAAATCTTTCTCCTCGTTCTATTAAAAAATACAAAGAATTAACCAGCAAATCCACTCAACAAGAAATTGCAGCCGTAACAGCCGAAAGAGCTTCTACGAAATATAAGTTCACAGAGTTAATGTCGAGTAAAATTGGTCAGGAATTCGAAGGAATTATTTCTGGAATTACAAAATGGGGTGTGTATGTCCAAGCAGAAAACGGAGCTGAAGGAATGATTAGTGTTCGTTCTCTTCAGGATGATTACTATGAATTAGATACTAAGCATTATCGCCTAGTGGGACAAAAAACAAGGGTAAAGCATACCCTAGGAGACAAGGTTAGAGTAAAATTAGTCAAAACTGATTTAGACAAACAAGTAATCGATTTTGAATTGATTTCAGAATAAAAATATAAAATAAAAAGCACTGGTTCCGTAACAACGGTAACCAGTGCTTTTTGACTAAAAACTTAAATGAAAAGAGTAACATTTAAAAAACTCCCTTCAAAATTATCTTCAGAAACAACAAAAACCAATTCGTTCAAATTGCAATGTTTATTCCCGTGACCGTTCACTTCTTCAACAAGAATAGGTTCAGCAAAACAGAGAAGATTTTCTCTTAGAGCTGAACCCTCTACAGTATCCCCCACAGAAATAAAGAAACAATCAGCAAAAGGTGAAGATTCCTGAACAAGTCTTCTTTCACAGATATCCAATTTTTTGAAATTGGAGCTAGTGAGAAGTTTTTTCCAAACTTTAAGAGGATTTTCAGAAAACCAACACTCTCTGATCTTTCCAAAAAACCTTTTCCATGTTTTTCCATTTTCCATGGGATAACCGGCTTTGATATACTTAATCAAAGCTAAAAGAATATTGGTTCTTCTTTCATCCAGAGAATTTATAGTTGAAAGCTCGCGAATCACTCCTGCCTTTTTTCCTGCGTCACTACATGTGTTATTGGTCATTCTTGACCTCCTTTATAAGTTTTTTACTCAAAATAGTTAAATAACATCCTGACCCTCAAAATATCATAAAAAAACCATAAATACAATTGAAAAAATATTAGATTTGTTTCTTTGTTTTTTAAATTTATTGAAAAACCTATTATACGATTATATATAATCGTATAATAAATACTTATGTTAAGATTTTAGATTTAAAACTTTTTGAAATGAAATCAAAAAATGTTTTCCTCTTTCAGTAATTATATGTTCCATTAACAAACCTTTATATCTTTTATGTATAAAACCTACCTTTTCTAATCTCTGAGTGTGAACAGCTACTGATTGATAATTCATTTTTAAATTATCAGCTATACTCACCACATTTAGTTTCGGTTTTTCATTTATTAAAATTAAAATTTTAATTCTATTTTTGTTTGCTAGAGCTTTTGAAAAAAGCTCTAGCAATTTTATTTGTTTCCCTGTAAATTTCATACTAATTTATTTATTATTTTAATAATTATTATTTATTATATTATACGATTATATATAATCGTATAATATAATTTAATTGATTATTTTATTTATTATTATTTAATAATAATAAATAAATTTTTGAAAATTATTTTGCTACCTTTACTGCTTCGGCAAATTCAACAGAAAGTAATTTTGAGATTCCGTCAGAACCCATGGTTACTCCGTATAGTATATTAGCTCGCGCCATGGTTTCTCGATTATGAGTAATTAAAATTAACTGTGAATGAGAGGAAAGTCTTTCAATCATATCTCCGTATTTTCTAGAGTTGGCTTCATCTAAGGCAGCATCGGTTTCATCAAGAATAATAAAGGGGGGTGGAGTGACTTGAGACATAGCAAACAACAAAGCAATTGAAGTCAAAGACCTCTCCCCGCCTGATAACATTTGTAAACCTTTTACTTTTTTATTAGGTAAGGACACATCTACTTCAATCCCCATCTCATTGTCTTCTCCATCTGCGTTTTCAACTTCATTAACCAAGTCTTCCTCACTCATATTCAAATCGTCTTTCTTTTTTCTAGTTACTTTTTCCTTTACTAAATCTAAATTAGCTCTTCCTCCTCCAAACATTAAAATAAAGAACTCTTTAAATTGAGCATTAATCTTTTCTAAACCGTTTCTGAATTCAATATCTAATTTTTTCTTTAACTCTTCAATCAAAGTTAATAATGATTCGGCTGATTTCTCTAAATCTTCAATCTCATTAGATAAGTGCTCATCTCTTTTTGAGGCTTCTTCATATTCTTTAACCACATCTTCACTAGAAAGAGTTCCTGAGTCCTCGATAAGAATTTTGATTCTTTCTATTTTTTTCAATCTCTCATTTTGATATTGTCTATCTTCTTTCAGAATTTCTTCCTCGCTCAAAACTACTCCTGCAGAATTATGTAAATCTAAATCCTTAAATTGCACAGCATCTCTACCCGCCAAAATATATGATTCGTTCATTTCTTTTTTATAATTCTCTTGAGCTGAAACAATTTGAATCTCTTTCATTTCTAGAGAGTTTAGTTGAGAACGACTTTCAGTCTGGTGAGCCATAATTTCTAAAACAGCCAATTCTGCTTCTTGGTTTGAGTTTTTATCCTGTTCTATTTCTGATTTAAGAGTGTTATATTTCCCTAAAACAATGTCTTCTTTATTTTCTATCTCTTTTATTGAATCTTCTATTTGCTTCTTTTCATTTTTCAACTCTTCAATCTTTTTAGAGTTTTCATCAATCTCGTTATTCAACAGCTCTCCGCCAGCTGGCGGATGTTGAGCCATTGAGTGTTTAACTATAAATTGAGTAAAAGATTCTTTGATTCTATTTAAAATACCTTTAATTTGGTTTACTTCTTCTAAATTAGAAGCGATTTCTATCTGGTCGTTTATGACGGACTCTAATTCTTTAATTTTATTTAAGGAAATCTTTGTATTATCAACCTCTTCTATTTTCTTAGGTTTATTCTCTAAGGCATAAATTACCCCCTCTACCCTGCCTAATTTAAAAGTAAATTGATCTTTTTCTCTCCTTAGAGAATTCAGCTGGTTTTTTAAATCTGTTAATTCAAAAGGTCTTTTATCTTCAGCACGGGATTTTTCCAAAATAGCTTTAGCTTCTTGAGACCTATGTTCTAAATCTTTTAATTTTTCGATTAATGGATTTTTTTCATTGGTGATTTTATCACTCCAATATTTTAAATAAGCACTTTCTCTTTTAAAATATTCACGATATAAGGTGCCTAACTCTTTTCTCATTTCCAAAGTCTTTTCCATTTTACCAATTTGTCTTTTCAGGAATTTCAAATGAGGGGCATTTTCTTTTCTCAGAGCCTGCACAGAATCAATATTTTCTTTAACCTTGTCTAATTTCTTTTCACTGGCGATTCTTTTATATTGATAGATTTTCAAGCCCAAAGCTTCCTCAATCATCATTCTTCTTTCCTTAGGATTAACATTCAAAATTCTGTCGGCTTCTCCTTGTGAAATCATATGATGACCTGAAGAACCAATATTAGCCCCTGCCAATAATTCTGAAACATCTTTTAATCGCACAGAAGAGCGATTGATAAAATATTGATTAGTTCCATCTCTATGAACATGTCTTTCTATAATTACTTCATCAAAATCCAGATTCAAAAATCTCTTAGAATTATCAAAAACTATTTTGACACTGGCTCGGTTACCTCGAGGAATTGTTTGAGACCCGTTAAAGATTAGGTCTTCTCCTCTTTTTCCTCGCATGGATTTAATGGATTGCTCACCTAAAACAAAACGAAAAGCTTCAGCCACATTTGATTTTCCTGAACCATTAGGTCCCACAATAGCAGAGACATCAGAATTGAATTCCAAATTTGCCTTTTTACCAAAGGATTTAAAACCGACTATTTCTAAAGATTTTAGATACATTGGATATAAGTATAAAGTCAAAAGTCCATAAAGTCTATAAAGTCAGTGGAAAATTCAAAGATTGATTCAGCTCTTGTTATTGACATATTGTATATTTAATGATATACTTTTATTTAGAAAAATAATGTAAATCTTTTTTTAGGGGAAGAAAATGACTGATGCAGAAAGAGAGCTGAAACTTCGAGGAACAAAAAGAAGCTATGTTAAAAAAGAAAAAGAAAGGCTGGAAAAGGAACTTCAACAGATTTCAAACTTTCTATCTTTTCTAGAGAAAAATCCTCAAATAGAGGATGGGACTCCTGAGTTTGTGGTGGCGATGAATAGTTTTATCCCCCGCCAAGCGGACTAACCCGCAACACAGTCTCGGAAATCAGAAATGATTTCTGAGGCTGTTTTTATTTAATTGACAAAATATTTTAAATCATTATATTTAAAACTAGTAAAGTTAAATTAAACAAAAAAGTGAAGGAGGAATTATGCCACAACATTACACAACTAGAGAGTTGCAATTACTAAAAGAAATTGACCGGAGTGAGGATTTGTTAAATATAGCATGGGGAATTCTTAACAGAATACCCCAACCTATAGAAATAGTTTGTGGACCTATTTCCACAGGAGGAAAAGGTTCTATTGAAGCAAATATGAGTTACTTAAATGAATGGATTTCTGAACTTCAAAAAAAAGGTCATAATGTGTTTAGCCAAATTCCATTTGAAGACCCGATGCATAAAATGATTAAATTGTTTAAAACAAAAGGTTATCCGAATTGGATATTAAATGATTTTTATCTTCCAATTTTTAAATCAGGCTTGATTAAAAAATTCAATTTTATTCCAGGGTGGCAATCCTCCACTGGAGCTTGTTGGGAATATGGACAAGCTCAGAAAATTGGGATTGAAGTGGCTTTTCTTTCATAACCCAAAACCGTTCAACGGAAATTCTTCGTTGAACGGTTTTATAATTATTGATTAAACCCTAGACTGCTTCGTCGAATGAATTTTTAATTTTTGTTAAAAATTAAAAATTCATTTTCCTCGCAGAGACGGACGAGACTGGATTGCTTCGTCGGGTCGTTCTTTAATTTTTAACAAAAATTAAAGAACGACCCTTCTCGCAAAGACAAATCACTTTAGTGATTCTTAACGGGTTTTGCGAAACAAAATCCGTTCTACTTTCGACTTTATGGACTTTATGAACTTTCGACTTTATTACCTTTCCCCACCTAAAAACTTGCATAATTTTTATATATATTGTATTACTATTGACCAATGACTAAATTATTAATTGTCGAGTCACCGGCAAAATCAAAAACAATATCAAAATATTTAGGACCCGACTATGTCGTGGAATCTTCTGTTGGACATATTCGAGACATTCCAAAGTCAGCTTCTAAAAAAGCTAATGCTGTTGATATTGAAAATAATTTCAAACCTAATTACGAAACTATCAAAGGAAAAGAAAAGGTTATTGCCACTCTAAAGAAAGAGGCTAAAAAAGCTGATGAGGTATTACTAGCAATGGACCCCGACCGTGAAGGAGAAGCTATTGCTTGGCATATTGCCGAAGTTTTAAAAATGCCCAATGCTAAAAGAGTAGTTTTCAACGAAATTACTGAAGAAGCCGTGCAAAATGCCATCAAAAAACCTCGTCCTATTGACCAAAATCTAAGAAAAGCTCAAGAAGCTCGTCGTGTATTGGACAGGCTTTTTGGTTATGGATTAAGTGGTTTAATTTGGAAAAAATTAAGATACGGCCTTTCAGCAGGAAGGGTTCAATCCCCTGCTTTGCGAATCCTAATGGAAAGAGAAAGATTAATTCGTGCTTTTGTTCCTGAAGACTATTGGACAATTACGGCTGAAGTAAAAAATAAAATTGGGAATATGTTTTCCTTAATTTGTTCAGAGGAACCCAAAGACGAAAAAAGAGTTACCAAAATTCTTAAAATTGCAAATCCGCCAGCTGGCGGAGAAGCTTGGAAAATATTAGAGGTAAAAGAAACAGAGGCTAAGAGATCGCCCAGAGCTCCTTTTATTACCTCTACATTACAACAAACTGCCAGCTCAAGACTGGGATACTCCCCTAGCCAAACAATGATGTTTGCTCAGAAGCTTTATGAAGCTGGGTTTATTACCTACATGAGAACAGACTCTATTACTTTGTCTAAAAATGCTCAAGCTCAAGCTCATGAGGTTATTTCAAAACAATACGGAAAGGAATATTTGGAACCACGAGTTTTTAAATCAAAATCTAAAAACGCTCAAGAAGCCCACGAGGCTATTCGTCCTTCTAATTTGAGTTTGGCCATTGCTGGAAAAACAAAAGAACAACAAAGTCTTTATTCTTTGATTAGAAACAGAACTTTAGCTTCTCAAATGAGTGATGCTAAATTACTAAAAACTAAAATAATTGCTTCTGTAGGAAAAAGAGACCAAAAAGATGAGAATTTCCCTTATTTTTCAATCAACGGTTCCCGTCTATTATTTGATGGTTGGTTGAGAGTCGATCCCGCTGCTCGCTCCGAAGATATAGAATTACCCAAAGTTCAAGCTGGAGATTCCCTAAGTCTGTTAAATATTAACACTGAAGCTAAAGAGACTACTCCGCCCAATAGATATTCAGAAGCTTCCTTAATTAAAGAATTAGAAAAAAGAGGTCTTGGACGACCCAGCACCTATGCTGCTATTACCAGAACTCTTTATGCTCGAGGTTATGTGGAAAAAGTTGGGAAAGCTCTTTTCCCTACAGATACAGGGGATGTGGTTTCTTCATTTTTAGAGAATCATTTTGAAAATTATATTTCTGATGATTTTACTTCAAAAATGGAAAACGAATTGGATGATGTGGCTGATGGGAAAATTAGTTATGAGAAAACTTTAGGTGATTTTTATGATCCTTTTATTAAGGATGTAAAATCAAAAGAAGATATCGAAAAGATTTCTAATTTAGGCCCTGCTGAAGACAAATATAAATGTCCGAAATGTGGAGCGGGTATGGTTTATAAATTAGGAAAAATTGGAAAATTTATTTCTTGTGAAAAATTCCCTGATTGTGATGGAGCTTTGACTATGGAAGGGAAAGAAATTGAAGGACCAGTTGAAACTGGTGAAGCTTGCCCTGATTGTAAAGATGGAAAATTAGTAATTCGAGAAGGTAGATTTGGAAAATTTGTTTCCTGTTCTAATTTCCCTAAATGTAAATTCATCAAAGAAGATGAAGAAGAAAAGAAGAAAAAAATGAGTGGGGTGAAATGTCCTGAATGTACTGACGGAGAAATGATGGAAAGAAGAGGGAGATTTGGAATTTTTTATTCTTGTTCTAATTATCCTAAATGTAAAAATGCTATCAAAGCCAAACCAACAGGTCGTTTTTGTGATTACCCTAGTGATGCTAAAGCCGGATTACCTTGTGGAGCATTAATGATGCAAGGGACTAAAACTATTCCAGAACGATGTTCCGATAAGTCTTGTCCAAACCATAATCCACACAAACTTAATAAGTTAGTAGATTAGTCCTACTTACCAATAAAAATTTTCTAGAATTATTAAAAAGAGGGTTTGATTTCGCCAAACCTCTTTTTTAATTTAAATTTTCCAAATTATATAATATATTAAAAATAAATCTTTACTTTATTAATCGACTATTATATAGTAATGAAAGAAGTAAAAATATAAAAACAAAATAAGGAGAACAAAATGCATAAAAAAGAACGGGCTTATATTAAGAAAAACAGCTCCTCCACAAAAGGATGGAGGATAGTATCATTAATATTAATAGGGTTGGGGATTTTTACGTTTATTTTAGAAACTAAAATATCCTTAACCTTGTTGCTTATTATTGGAGGGCTCGTTTGGTTCATTTTGAATGAGTTTTTCAATTGGGGAATTTTAGAACCCAGAGGAGCAAAAGGAATCCGTTATTTCACAGAAGAAGCAGAAATTCTTCTGGAGAAAAAACCCATTGATGATAAAAAAATTCAATGGTTTTTAAAAAGAATAGAAGAATTTAAGTCATTCTATAATTTAGATTTACCTCCTAGTTTAGAAAGACGAATTTCTAAAATTTCGATGGAAGTAAAATAGCCTTTGTAAACTAAAAACTGCCACCAACTGAGAAGTCACCTTTTCAATTGGTGGCTTTTCTTTTTTTAAATTATTGCTATTAATTGCATAAATATACTAATATCCTATTTAAACGGAGTGTTGGGGTTTTTAAATTGGATTGCGCGTCGTTTTGCTACGCCTGCCTGCTCGGCAGGCAGGCTTCACTCCTCGCAAACCTGCCTGCCGGTAGGCAGGGACGAAAAGTTTTAGCTTTTCGTAACAGATTTTTGCGAAGCAAAAATCTGTTACTTTTGACTTTATGGACTTTACAGGCTTTCGACTTATCTATAACCCTTGCTAAATATCTAATATTTGATATTATTTATTAGTAATTAAAAGACAACTGCCACAAAGCAGTAATGAAAGAAATGGAAAATCTAACTAACTTATTACCTTATATACAAATAACTCTATCAATTTTAGTAATGATAGCTGTTTTATTACAACAATCAGATGCTGGATTAGGTGGAGCTTTTGGTGGCGGAGACGATTTTTCAGGAGGACACACTAAACGAGGATTTGAAAAAACACTTTTTTATATAACAATAATACTAAGTCTTTTATTTGTAGCTTCTACTTTTGTAGCGCTTATTATATAAGGCATTAGATAACTATTAATTTAAATCGTTGATTATACTCTAAACTGCTTCGCAAACTCGCAAAGACAAATAAGGTAAAGCCTTATTTGTATGAAAAGCAAAGCTTTTCATAAAACTTTCGACTTTCGACTTTATAGACTTTCGACTAATTTACCCATGTTAAACAAAATAAAGAATATTTTTAACAATTTATTCAAATCTAAAATAGAAAAAATACCAACTATCATTAATTCTTTTTCTCCGACTGAAAAAGTAATTTTTTATACTGTTATAGCTGTTTTCTTGATAAGTTTCATCTTTCTATATAAAACTATAAATAATAAGTTCTTAGTAGAAATTCCTATGAAAGGAGGTTATATTAGTGAAGGAGTAATTGGTTCACCAAGATTTATAAATCCAATTTTAGCAACTTCCAAGGCTGATAAAGATTTAAGTATTTTAATTTATTCTGGTTTATTAAAATCTACCCCTGATGGTAAACTTGTCCCTGATTTAGCCAAAAGTTATGAAATTTCAGAAGATGGTTTTGTTTATACTTTTAAATTGAAAGATGATTTAGAATTTCATGATGGGAAAAAAATCACAACAGAAGATATAGAGTTCACAATTAATCTAACAAGAAATGACATTATAAAGAGCCCTAAAAGGGCTAATTGGGATGGGGTAGAAATCAAAAGACTAAATGAAAAAGAAATTCAATTTGTTTTACCACAACCATACTCCCCTTTCTTAGAAAATTTATCCATTGGAATTTTACCCAAGCACATATGGGAGGAAATAAGTCCAGAACAATTTGCTTTTAGTCAATTTAATATTGAACCTGTGGGTTCAGGTCCTTATAAAATAGAAAAAATAAAAAGAAATTCATCAGGGATACTAGAAAATTATTTATTAACATCATTTAACAAGTATGCTTTAGGTGAGCCTTATATCACAAAACTGACAATAAAATTCTATACTAATGAGGAGGCCTTAATAAATGCCTTCAATAAAAACAATGTAGAATCTATCAATTCAATAGGTCCTGATAAAATTGAAGAATTGAACCTACATAAAGATAGTGAAATATTATCAACCCCTCTACCTAGAATTTTTGGAGTGTTTTTCAATCAAAACGAAAATCCTATTTTTACCAATGAAGAAGTAAGAATTGCTTTAAACAGAGCTGTAAACCGTAAACAAATAGTAAATGAAATTTTATATGGTTATGGGACTGAAATTGATAGCCCTGTTCCTTCTAATTCTATTTTTTATACTCCAAATATAAATGAAAAGGATAAAGGAATGACCTCTGCAAAAGAAATACTAAAAAAATATGGTTGGTCTTTAAATAGTAACGGAGTTTTAGAAAAATTAACACAAAAGGAGACTTTCCTCTTATCTTTCTCAATATCCACAGCCAACACACCTGAATTAAAAGCAGTAGCTGAATTATTGAAATCAAAATGGGAAGAACTAGGAGCTCAAGTTCAATTAAAAATATACGAGATTGGCGACTTAAATCAAAATATAATTAGGCCAAGACAATATGATTCGATTCTTTTTGGAGAAGTAATTGGTTATAATATGGATTTATTTGCTTTTTGGCATTCATCACAAAGAAATGATCCAGGATTAAATATTTCTATGTACACAAATATTAATGTAGATAATCTTTTAGAAGAAATAAGAATGACAACTGATACTGAAGACCAAAAAACAAAATTTAAGGAATTCCAAAAAGAGATATACAAAGATATGCCTGCCACTTTTCTTTACTCACCAGATTTTGTGTATATAAGTTCAAAAAAAATTAAAAACAATCCCATTGATTTAATAACAATTCCCTCAGAGAGATTCCTGGATGTGAATAACTGGTATATCAAAACAGACAAGGTTTGGAAATTATTTATTTAAGAATTTAAGGCCTGCCTTCCCTGCGCGCCCCTGCGCGCTGGCAGGCGTGGGCAGGCGTGGGTAGGTAGATTTGTAAAGCTCATAAAGTTCCTAAAGTAAAGAATGGTTTAAATTTATAAAATAAATTTAAACTTTCAACTTTACAGACTTTTAACTTTACAAACTCTATTTACCTTAAACTATTATTAATTAAAAATTAATCAAAAAGATTACAAAATTGGAAATGAAAAAATTTGCATAAAAAATTTTTAACTTAAACTTTCAAATTTATGAACTTTTAACTAACTTAATATGGAAAACAAAACAAATACAAATATAGATACAAAAAAAAGTCCGTTAACTAGAGTAAGAAAACCTTATCATACGGGGCAAAGTAGTAAACCAACAAAAATGGCGGCTAAAAAAATTGGTACTACTAATAAAAGAACTTCAACAACTTACAAAAACCCCAAGAAAAATATAGTTCCAGGAGATAACAGGAAAACAGTAAAAATACCTGATTCAGATAATATTCGTATTATCCCCTTAGGAGGTTTTGAAGAAGTTGGTAAAAACATGATTGCAGTAGAATACAAAAATGATATTCTAGTTTTTGATGCTGGGGTTCAATTTACTTCAGAAGAATCTACTCCTGGAATTGATTATATTCTTCCCAACACAAGATACTTAGAAGAAAGAAAGGATAAAATAAAAGGAATTATCATCACTCATGGTCACCTAGACCATATTGGAGGAATACCTTTTATCATGGAAAGGATCGGCAATCCTACCCTTTATGGAAGTTACCTAACCACCCTAATGATTAAAAAAAGAATGGAAGAATTTCCACAAAAACCTAAGGTTAATTATGTAGAAGTTGAAGCTGGGGAAAAAATTAAATTAGGTGATTTGAAGGTTAAGTTTTTTCCTGTAACACACTCAATCCCTGGGTCTCTAGGTTCATCAATTGAAACCCCTCAAGGAAATATCGTGATTACAGGTGATGTTAAATTGGAACACGAAGATGGAATACCTTCAGACAAAGAATTGAAAACTTGGGGAGATTTATCAAAAGATAATAATTTACTTTTAATTGCAGACTCTACTAATGTTGAAAAACCTGGATACTCGATGCCTGAAAAAATAGTTTATGACAGTATTGAACAAATTATTAAAAATACTAAAGGAAGATTAATTATTGGAACTTTTGCCTCTCAATTTGAAAGGTTAATAAAAATCATAGCTATTGCTGAGAAATACGGAAAAAAAATAGTCTTAGAAGGAAGAGGAATTAAAACAAATATTGAAATAGCAAAAATTTCTAAATTATTTGTTCCTAAAGATGGAACGATTATTCAATCAAATGATATTGAAAGTTATCCTGCTGACAGAATTGTTATTTTAGCTACTGGTTCTCAAGGTGAGGAGTTTGCTGCTCTTATGAGAATGTCAATAAAACAACATAAAAATATATTTTTAAATCAAAGAGATACAGTGGTCTTGTCTTCATCAATCATTCCTGGAAACGAGATTTCGGTTAGAAGATTGGAAGACAATCTTTACAGACATGATTTGAAAATAATTCATTATAGAGTAGCTGATGTTCACTCTACAGGTCATGGAAATGCCCAAGAACTTGCTTGGATAAATACCCAGATTGGAGCTAAATTCTTTATGCCTGGATATGGTCACCACTCTATGCTTAAAGTACATGCTGAAATAGCCAAATCAATCGGGGTGCCAGCTGAAAATATTATTGTCCCAGATAACGGAAATTTAGTAGAAATAGATAAAAACAACAAAATTAAAGTTCTAAAAGAAAAGGCACCAGTAGGCTTAATGATGGTAGATGGATTCTCTATAGGAGATATGCAAGAAGTTGTTATCCGTGATAGACAAAACCTTGCTCAAGATGGAATATTCGTGGTTATCGCAACATTAGATTTATCAACAGGTAAATTAAGAAAATCACCAGATATTATCTCTAGAGGATTTATTTATCTACGTGAATCAAAAGAATTATTAAAACAGGCCCGTCATATTACTAAACAAACAGTAGAAGGAACTTCTCAAAAAATGAAACCTATTGATTTTGATATAGTTAAAAAAGAAGTAACTGATAATGTAGCAAGATATTTATTCCAAACAACAAACAAAAAACCAATGGTTATTCCTGTGATACTTGGAGTATAATTAGTTTTTTAGGATATTAGCTAATTAGCTAATGAAAACCACCAGCTACGCTGGTGGTTTCTATCCTATGCACTTCGTGCATTTATCCCACGATATGTTGGAAAAGAGATTTTTGTATAAGTTCTACCTGATGGTGTGATTGATTTTTTATAT
>Ga0180007_10001318_pt1 | contig 34630 bp, 43 predicted proteins | sample MM_PC_MetaG_FD_121122 | JGI IMG/M metagenome (GOLD analysis project Ga0180007, IMG submission 121122) | Groundwater microbial communities from the Aspo Hard Rock Laboratory (HRL) deep subsurface site, Sweden - MM_PC_MetaG | ecosystem: Environmental > Aquatic > Deep subsurface > Groundwater... | reverse complement strand
GCGGTTAAGCATTTCAAGAAGATGTTGCTTTTGCCATTCTCCTTCAGCATCCCAAACTGCACTTGTCCATTTGGTATTCTGTAGGCGACAGTCATTATCTAATGGCGCCAGGCACTCCGAGTGAGGGTAATTATCACCCTTAGCATATTGGCAGCCGGCTTGTTGTGACCAGTTCAGCTGGCATCTGGGTTTCTTAATGCTGACCATTTTCTCACCCCCTATTTATTTCCCTTAACTCCTAAATAGTGCCGAGGAATAGTTTTATTTACCTCTTGTATGGGTAATTACTGGGATTCCCTCTGCGCCGTTGTCTTTTAATGGCTGCTCTAGTTCCACCTTTCTTGCGTGCCTTCTTACCTGTTGTTGTTGACATCGGCATTTTTCCTTTCCCTGCGGGTTATCACAGCTTTGGCAGCCCTATCTCTCCTGCACTCGGCGATGATAGTAATTGGCTCTTTGTAATACTCCCTGCACAACTTCGTTTGGTAGGATAACCCTATGTCCATCACCTCACTCCCCGGCACTATTCAGTTGTTAAGGTTCGATTTGACACCCTTACTATAGCACATCGAATACCTTTTGTCAAGGGGGTAATTGACGGTTTAGAAAAATATTTTTAAGCAGGAGGGCTATCACCTCTTGACAAGCACTCAATGGTGTGCTATTTTAATATGGAGATGGTAAAAACCACAATATCCTATCAAGTAGAGACCAAGCGTCCACCATGGGCGACCCCTGAAGTTCTTAAGGCTATGAAGAAAGAGGGCAAAACCCTGCAACAGATAGCTGATATTATAGGGGTTACTCGTGAGCGGGTCAGGCAGCTCATAAAACAAGCAAAGAAATCTTAAGGGGGCATGATGCCTACGCCAAAAGAATATCAGGCGTTATTGAAAGCTGGCTGTCCCTGGTGCGGAGAGGCATTAATCATAAAGCAAGGCAAGTATGGTGAGTTTATTGCTTGCAGCGAGTGGTGTGGCTTTAAGAAGAGCATTTCTGGGAGAGGTGAATATCCTCCAGCTAAAGCTGTAAAGCGAGTCTGTCCTTACAAGAAATGTGATGGCTCTGGCTTAATTCCACTGAAGAAGAATAGCAAAGTTATCCCTCATGCTCACATCTTCTGCGATTGTCATCCTCAATATGGGATAGCTACTCATGAGCATTACGGAGATGTTAAGCCAGAGGATTATGATTTCCCTATGAGTGAGACGTTTCGGGCTTGGGCACATGAGTCTTGCGGGGTGTCAGACCCGGGCTACATACCGCCTGTGCCACCTGAGCCATCACCACAGGTTATTGTGCACAGGCACAGCGATATGTCAAAAGAGGACTATGACTTGCTCCAGCAGACAGCACGCAAGGCTAACTACTTGGAGAAGCAAGTAGTAGAACTGTCCAGACCCAAACAGAAGGCACAGCGTAAGTCAGATTCAAAGTATGGATATAAAGGCATAACTAAGTAAGGCGAGTTAAATATTATATGCCTGATATAAAGCCAGACCTAATAGATAAACTCACTGAATATCTTGAGACAGCACAAGGACGTGAAGTCAGTCTCCAAGATGTTCGAGCCTTTTTAGGTATTGCACCTGGTAGCACGGATGATACAAACTTGCGAGTAGCTATGTCAACTACCCTAGTCAAGCGCAAGGTAGTCTCTCCATCCGGGCGCAAAGATGGTATCTATAAAGTAATAAAGCGAGTCAGTCCAATTCAAGTATTCAAACAAGACAGGCTGAGGCGACCGCCAATCGAGCTCTGGTTTCCCCGCAATTTCACTACTGATATGGAGTTAGACTTTGCCGAATACATTACTCTCAGGGAAGGTGATTTAATTTCTATTGGCGGTGTGAAATCAACAGGCAAGACAAATCTGGCGCTAGGCTTCTGTGCTGAAAATATAGACAATCACCCCGTGCTCATGGGCAATGAATATACAGTTGCAGTCGATGGTATTTATGAGCCTGCGCCGAGATTTTTAAAACGTCTCGACCTCATGAGTGAATGGTGTGAGTGGACTGATGATGCTGGGCAGGACAAATTCACCTTGCTGCCGGTAGACCAGGATTATGCTGAGCATGTTATAGCTGGGAGGATAAACATAATAGATTGGATTAGCCTCGATGCTAACAGGCTCTATGATATTGGCGAAGTTCTAAAGCATATTAAATCAGCTAACGGGAGAGGGATAACGATTGCTATATTACAAAAAGGCGAAGGGGCTATAAATCCAAGAGGCGGTCAATTTGTAAGGGATTACTCTGATTTAGAGATTTTACTCGACCCCTTTGGGAACAATCCCTATGATGTATTACTGACTGTAAAGGGAGCGAAGGAAACAACAAAGCCAATTGTTGGCAAGACATACGCTTATACTATAGGAGAAAATGGCACAAAGATATTTAACTTCCGTGAGGTCCGAAAGTGTAATGGCTGTAGTGGGACTGGTAAGTTCAAGGGTTCGAACTGCGATAGGTGTCTGGGAACAGGATGGCAAGAGAAGCATTAACAGTGTTAGCAAAATTAGCAATATTAACACTCTTAGCAACCATTAGCAGTAAACAGCTTCAAAAATTAGCAGTATTAGCAGTAACAGGCGTGTGCTAATTCCCTATATTAATATATATATTATATTCCCCTCCCCTCCCCCCTATTTATTTAACTTACTATACTACCTTGACAATTACTGCTTTTTATGTATACTTATTAGTAATGACTACTTCTTTAACTAATATTAACAATAAACGCCCTAAGCCCCGTAAACTTAATAATGGTATGATTACCGCTCTCTCTGAAGCTATCGCTAAAGGGAATTATGCCGTTACCGCTTGTCAACTCTGTGGTATCCCAGAATCTACTCTCTATAATTGGCTCTCTCAAGCTCAAAAGGACACAGAGTTAGGCGTAGAAAGTCCGTATACGTGCCTCATGGAGTCCTTAAAAAAGGCTGAGGCTCAAGCCGAGGCTGAACTTGTTCGAGTTGTGCGTGAAACAGCAACAAAAAAGAAGGAATGGTTACCAGCAATAACCTTCTTGGAGCGTAGGCATCCTGACAGGTGGGGACGTAGGGATAAGACTACGGTAGATATTAATGAGAATAAGAACATCACTATTACTAGGGTAACAGTGATAAAAGACTATGGTGAAGGATACAAAGAGCTGGAAAGAAGAAGTGGTGAGCTGATAGAGGGAGAGGTCATAGAGGAGGAATAGGCTTAAGATGTCGCACTATAGTTATTATGTTAATCTAGGCACAACTAAGCATACCTATGTCCCTTATTTTCATATGCTAGCGGTGAGGGGAGAGACGATAGCATCACCACCCCCTCCCGGGCAGTGTGAGGATGCATGCGGGGGAGGGGGTATCCTTAGAATCAGGTGGCATCGCGGGACTATGAGGTAGCCGCCATATTTTTTAAAAAGAAAAAGGGGGGGTGAATGAGAAAGACAGACGTAATAGCGGAGATAGTTGCGGATGATGAACTTATAGTTGAGGCGCAGTTACAGAGGAAGAAATGGGGAAGGCTGACCATACAGTGTAAGGTATCTGGTGGGTGTATGTCGTGTGATAAGGTATGTGATAGCCCATGTGTTTTAGCCAAGAGGTGTATCGAGTATTTTATACCCTTATATTTTTTAGAATATGCGAAGTGGAATTAAGGAGGCAAAAATGAAACCAGTAACGGATATAAAAGACCTCAGGGCATTACCTGAAAGAGAAGAACATGATGTTATTGAACACCGCCAAGCTGATGGAAGAATTGTCAAGGAGCTATGCTTCAAGGATTTCGTGGTTGTAGATTACGATGAAGGGGCTATATTAATGTTTGAGGACACTGATGGTAGGCTTATTAAAGTAAACTATAATTCTCGTGATGCCTTTAAAACAGAGAAAAGGTTATGACAATACAGACGAAACAAAAAGTAAAGCCCTTTCGAGAGATAAAAGGTAATGAGTTACTACTGAATCTGCACAGTGGGCAAACGAGGGTGCATGATAGCAAGGCTCGGTTTCCCGTGATGCTTGGTGGGACTCAGGTAGGGAAGACCTGTTATGCGCCACACTGGATGGAGAGAGAGATGAGGCGAAAGGGACCTGGGGACTATCTAGCGATAACGGCTACATTCCCACTACTCCAATTGAAGCTATTGCCCGAAATGCTGTTTGTCTTTGAGACCTTGTTCCACTATGGAGAGTTCAGTAAATCGGAGAAGGTATTTATATTTCACCAGAAGAGAAAAAGGAAAGAGGATGTTGTTTTATTCCCTGATTCTGACAGGCCGACGAGGATAATTTTTGGCTCGGCTACTAATCCTGAATCTATTGAGTCGGCTACGGCTAATGCTGCTATCTTGGATGAGGTGGGGCAGAAGCAGTTCAGGAGGGAAGCATGGGAAGCGGTGCTGAGAAGGCTGTCTCTAGCGCAGGGTAGGGCATTACTTTTGACCACTCTGTATGGTTTTGGTTGGTTAAAGACAGAGGTGTTTGATGAATGGGTGAACGGTAATGCGGATTTTGACGTGGTGCAGATAGATAGTATTGTCAACCCCAGCTTCCCGATAGAGGAGTATGAGAGGGCACAGAGAACACTGCCCGACTGGAAGTTTCAGCTATTTTACCGTGGTAGATATGCCAAGCCCGCCGGGATGGTCTATGACTGCTTTGATACCTCGAGTATTATTGAGCCGTTCCCAGTCCCTGAGAACTGGCCTGTTTATGTAGGGCATGACTTCGGCACTAACAATATGGCTGCCTTATGGATTGCCCAAGACCCCACTACAGGTTACCTCTATGTATATAAGGAATATTTGGAAGGTGGAAGGGCAACATACGAGCATGTGGAGCGGTGGAGGGAGATGTCTGCGGGCATGAGGTTGGTAAAGAAAGCTGGCGGTGCTAATCACGAAGATGGCTGGCGTGGAGACTTCACTCAGGCAGGTTGGAAAATTGATAAGCCTACCGTGAGAGCGGTAGATGAGGGAATACAGAGAGTTTACGGTTTTCATAAGACTAATAAGTTATTTGTGTTTAGAAGTTGTCTGAACTATCTCGACCAGAAACAGAGCTATTCCTATGAGTTGGATGACAATTATCAGCCACTTGATAAGATTGCTGATAAGGAACGCTATCACCTCATGGATGCGGAAAGATATATCCTTAGTGATTTTATACCTACTGAGTCAGTCTATGGTGAAACAGTAAGCGAGACTCGTTGGTAAGGGAGTGAAAAATGGCAGAAAATACATTTGAATGGATAAAAGATACAGCGCAAGACTTTGCTCCTTTGTTCAAGCGCATGGATAAAGACAAAGACCTTTATAACCTCGTTGAATATAAGCTCAGTGATATTGAGACTAAGAAAGAGGCTACAGATGTTGTTCATATGACCATGAATGACCCGAAGGTCTTTGCTGAAAGGTCTATGGCTTTTATGTCTGAAGTCTCTATGCAGATCGTAGCTAAAGGTAATAAGTTGACTGATGAGGAAACCACACTAATTGAGAACTTTGACAAAGATATTAGATATGAAATCGACCAGCAACTAATGGTTAGGGAAATACCTGGACTTTACAACTTTCTTATTGAGCAAGGATGTATCAGGGGCACTCTTGCTGGCAGATATATCACATGGGAGGATAAGGGACAATTTAGACCAGATTTGCTTCCTTGTGATAGCCGTTACTTAGTCTATGAATATGGTAGAAAAGACTTGAATAGAGCTGCCTTTAAAACAATCAGGAGTAAGGCAACTATTTTGGACGAATATCCTCATGCCATAATGCAGGGAACAAGTACGAAATGGGCTATCTGGGAACATTGGGATAAGGCAATGTGTGAAATCTGGCTCAGTAATCCAATCCAATATGATTTTAGTAGCTCTCAAAAACTCAATGAATACGAGAATAAGTTCGGCTATGTGCCGTTTATTATACAGAAGGTTGGTGCTGGCTCTATGCTTCAGGATGAAGGAGCTATTGCACATGGTGGGGAATCTATCTTTGCTCCTAACCGAAACCTCTATGACCATCTAAATATGCTGGCTTCTATTCTCCAAACCTTAAATTACATGACATTTAACAGGGTGCACCAGTGGGAAAGTGAGGCTGGGACACTGGCCAAGCACCCCCCGAAACCAGGGCAACGTAAAACTATAGCAATAGATAAAGGCACTAGAGGGTTATTCCCTGTAGAAATATCTGACATTAAAAACGCTACCCGTCTTTTTTACGCCTTGATTCTTGGTGCAATTCAAAGAGGAGCATTACCAAATATTGATTATGGCAATTTAACCTTCCCCCTTTCAGCAGTAGCCATATCCAGGTTATCAGCTACAAAGGATGCTATATTCAGTCCCAGACTTCAGGCTATAGCTTGGTTTTATCGTAAACTTCATTACATGATTCGAGACCAGTATATTAAAGGGGGTTATGATGCAGAACTGGGCGAGGAGGGTTTGGAGCGGAAATATCCTGCTAAAGACCTTGACCATAAATACTCCATAAGCTATAAATTTGATGCCGTCTCTCCTGAACAGGATATTGCGAATTACGCCGTTGCTCAACAGGCTCTAGCAATAGGGATGTCAAAACTTACTGTTTATACTGACATAGTAAAATTACCTGATCCAACTGCTGAAATTATGAGGGGTAGAGCAGAAAGGGCAGAACAACTAGACCCAATAATTGGTCTATTTCGCTATGGTCATGCTCTTATTAACCAGGGAACTGAGGAGAGTTTTCTTGAAGCTGACTTAGTGGCAGACAAGATTGATGTATTAATGAAGCAGAGATATGCACCGCAACCAACAGAAGAGAAGATTATTGAAGGCGATGGCAGAGGTAAAACGCCACAGGCTTTAGTGCCACTTCTTGAAGGTGGAGGTGGTAGAGGGCAGCCAGCGAATGAGATGGAAATGGAGACTGTAGCCCCGGAGGAAATGCTTACAAGAGAAGAGCGCAGGGCTGAGACTGTAAGAAAACAGGAGAACGAATAATGCGGGATTACAAGAAGGAATACAAACAATTCCACAGTAAGCCCAAGCAGATACGGAATAGAGCACAACGGAATAAGGCTCGCAGGGAAATGGATTTAAAGAAGGGTGATAAGCGGGAGGTTGATCATAAAGTTCCACTATCCAGGGGTGGTAGTAGTAGGAGGAAAAACCTGTCTATTACAAGTAGAACTGCTAACAGGAAGAAGTATAACAAATAGAGGTTAAAAAATGCCTGAAAAAACAGATACCGAAATAAAGAAAAAGCACGCTGAGTTCAATGCCAGGATTAAGGCTGTGCTCAATGAAGTCCATGCCAAACCTGGGGCGACTAATCTCTTTACACGCCTCAAGGCAATGGCTATAGGTAGAAAATAATTACGGAGTAGTGGATGGCTGACGAGTATTTCTACGACTATACTCAGGGTAAATACGTAAAGAAAGCCAAGCCCTTCGAGGAAGAGCAGTGGGAGGAATGGTATAAACAGCATCCTACTGTGTCTCCACCTTCTGGCTGGACTCCGCCTCCACCTGTCGCCATAGCGGAACCAAAACCTACTGCTCCTTCAGCAGTCGCTCCAAGCGGTTTTATTGAAACCTCTACTGGTTGGAGAATTACGCCTGACCTGCAAACATACGTTGCTCCTACAGGGCAACGTTTCACTTTGCCAGAAGTTCAAACGAGATTTGGTGAAATCGGTGTTGAAGGATTGGTATATGACTTCGGGCAGGACATGTTTGTGCCAGCTACGAAACAGCAAGTGGCTGAAAGGGAAGAGCAATATATCCGCTTGTGGGCGGAGGATATGCCTCTTCCGAAGAGAATGGAGGAGCTTCCCCAAACGATTGAGGATTTTAACCGCATGATTGCCGAAGAGCAGGCAAGAATTGAGGCGATATTCAGGACGGTATTCCCCGGCACTACAACGCAGGACTTCAGAAATATGCTAACCGAGATGTCAATGTCTGAAGAGGCTCTTGGTGAGTTTATCTCTACACTTCAGGATATTGGCAGAACCCCTGAAACTGAGCTGCTGCTTCAGACCCTATTCCCAGAAGCGACAAGGGAGGAAATAGAATCCTTGTTTGCGCCAGCTATGACTCGTATATTACCAGAACTAAGAGAAGCGTTGCCAAAGGTGGTTAAGCCCACAACCGAAAAGTGGGCAGTCCAGTATTTTACTGATAACCCTGAAGCTCTCAGATATGAATTGATTGCTGAGGGAAGAAATGAAAAGACAGAGCAATTGGTAAGACAGTTATACCCAGATATTGACCAGCAGCAACTAAGTGATTATTTCAGTATAGATGCTCTGGCTGTAGAAAAGGAAGCGGAAAGAGCAAAGGGCGGATTGCTTGGGACATTCACGGCTGGCGTTGGCGACTTGATAGCCAACCTTGGCGGTGGTTTTAAGTGGATGGGGAAAGAGGGTATAGGGGAAAAGCTGACTAAGATAGGGCAGTTTATGCAGGTGCAGGCTGAGCCAGTGCCTTTCGAAGCGGAAGCCTTTACATGGAAGCAGATGTTTAACCCCCAGTTCTATGCTACCTATGGCGTGAGAATGATGCCTACTCTTATGGCTCTGGCTGTGCCAGGACTAGGTGCATATGGTCTGGCTGGTAGAGTGGCAATAGGAATAGCTGGGCGAGTAGGACTCGGAGTTTTTGGCACTAAGGTCTTAACTGCTATCGGTGCTGGTATCGGAGGTGCTGCACTGAGCCGACCTATTGAATCGGCTTTGGAAGCTGGGGCTGCCTATGACGAGGCAAGAAGGGCAGGACTTTCACATGAAGATGCGGAGCGTGCTGCCTCAACTGTTTTCAAAAGCAATCTTACTCTAGTAGGCTTGGATGCCATGCAGATTGCTGCTGCCTTTATGCCTACCCCTCTGGGTAAGTCAGCAACTGGGGCGGTAACCAGAGGACTGGTTAGAACAGGGCAGATAGGCGGTAAGCTGTTCTTCACTGGACTAACTGAAGGCGGTGAGGAAGTCTATCAGGAGATGATTCAGAAGAAAGCTCTGGGTGATGAGCGGGGATTCATGGAGATGATTCGAGACCCTGATATGCAACTGGTCTTTTCACTCGGTGCTATCGCTGGTATAGGTATGGGTGCCGGTGCTGATATTATCGTCAGGATACAGGATAAGATTAAACCGCAGTTTACCCCAGAGCAGAGTGAGGTTTTTGAGACACAGAAAAGCAGGTATGCCTATGAGGGATTCGATGAAGATGTCGCTAACTTCAAGGCTATGGAAGATACAGTCGCACAGTTCCCTCAGTTGGAAAAGACGGTGGAGGATGCTACTAAAGCAGTAGAACAAGAGATAACTTTTGAGCAGATTAAGCCCAGTGATAAAGCGGAAGAAGTAGCCTTTGAACATATGAAGGAGCAGGTAATACCAGAAGCTCCCCGTATGACAAGGCAAGAAGAAGAACTGATAAAGCGAGATATAGCAGACCTCGAAAGTAAACTGCCCACTGCGCCAGTAGAAGAGAGGGAGGCGATACAGCGCAGAATAGATACACTGAAAGCTGACCTTGAAAGAGGTGAAGCACTTATGGGGGTAGCTCCTGAAGTTACACCTGTTACCCCAGAGGTTACAATAGAGAGGCTTTTCTCTGAAGCGAGCAAAGTTGGGGCTAAAGTAGAAGCATTTGAAATTACATCGGCAGAAAGAAAGGCGGGTTATCGTTTTAAGGTTATTGCTTCAGATGGACGAGAGTTCCCAGTTCGCAACAATGCCGAGGGATTACAACGCATTCAAGAGTTAGCCATTCCCAAAGCCAGACCTGCAATAACTGAGGCTGAGGAAGTTGGGTTGAGAGTAAGCCAGATGGAGGCTGAGGCTGCTGGATTAAGAGAATGGCTTACAACTGAGCCAGTAACAAAGTTAGTCAATCTCATTAAGAAAACAGGCTGGTATAAGGGCGAGGTAAAGAACCTGACTCTCAAGCAATATCGAGATTTGACAGGTAAGACTGAGATATTGCCTAATATCCTGACTGCTGACAAAAAGCATGTCAAGTGGGAATATGCCCTTGACGATATAGCTACTGAGATGGGTTATGAAAGCAGTGATGCCTTAAAAGAGGCGATTGAGCGGGCTGGTGAAGCTAGGGGAAGGATTGCAGAACTTGAGGCAGAACTAAGGGTTACTGAAATGCCAATGCTATCTACTCCTCCTGAAACTACTTTGCCCATGCCAGATAATGTCAATGTCTCAGAGGATAGAGTTGTTAGACCTCCTCCGCCTCCCAAAGAGCCACCTCCTCCTGAACCTCCTATTATTCATCCACCGCAGCCTGCTCCTATTGAAGAAGGTAAACTGGTTATGGCTGATTTGCAGCCAGCTCAACAGGTTGTGGATTTATATTCCAAGCCTGATTTCTGGCGCAGGGTTGCTAATCTGCCCTTAGTCAAAAAGGCTGTTGGTTTATTTAATCCTGCTGCTGTAGCCAAAGACCCAGCACAACAGGCTATTATCTTGCGGGTAGCACTAAAGGATGAGGCTGCACAAAAGGCACAGGCGGTTATGTCTCATGTCTGGGAAATAGGCACACAAGAACGAGTTTGGGGCAAGACTGATGAAATGGGCTTGCTTACTAAAGAGCCTTTTGTTGGTATCTCCATTGACGATATTCGCCAAAACCCAGGCAAATACACACGACACATGACAGCGCAGCAAAGGGAATGGATTAAGCGTGCCGAGGAGATAGAACAAGCTAAACTTAATGCCCTCAAGCGGAATGAAATTGAGATTAACGAGTTATCTTTTGAGGATGGTGGGCGATATGCTGGTCGCAGGGTCATGGGTAAGTTTAATGACTCTGGCGAACTAATAGAATCAGGGCGTATCGGGGTTAGTGGCAGAGCGGGGGCGAAGCAAGCCTTTGAAAAGACAAGGATATTCAAAGAGGCTTCCGATGGTATTACTGCTGGCTTCCGCTACATGAATAGCGATGAAGCTCTCTACTACAATACGCTTGGTGCTTATTATAAAATAGCCGATAAGCAGATGGCTGAGTGGGTTTTAACTAAGGTTGACTGGAGAACAACGGCAGCACCAGAAACCTTAGTATTACAAGCCGAGGCAGCCAGGCTGAGGCTTAGAAAAGCGCAACAATTATTAGGAGCGCTTAACAGGGCGGTTCGGGGCGAGAGAGTGCCTGGTAATACCATAAACTCAATAGCTTCTGTCTATCCTGACCAAGCCGATACTTTGAAAACGCTTATACCTGAACTTCAAAAGCCTTCACCAGAAACTGCTGAAACTGTCAGGATATTAGATAGTGAAGCTAAGGCTCTTATTTCAGAAGCAAGGATGGAATATGCTCAGGCAGTAGATAAGAGGGCAAGGGCTAGGGAGGAAGCATTAAGGGTTAAATACGAGGAAGCCTCTATAGCTCATCCAGCATTTCAAGGTAAGATATTTACTGGTGCTGAAGCAAAGGAAATAGCCGAAACTCTCAGGAAGGGATTGCAGCCACAATTCATAGAGGCATTGGGGGCAGTCAACAAGGCAAACGCTATCGGTAGGTTCTTTATGCTGGCTGGCGATGCTAGTCCAATGGCTATACAACTTCAATTTCTGGCATTCTATAGACCTAAAGCCTATGTTAAAACATGGGCGGGGTTTATCCGGGCCATGTTCGACCCTGAGTTTCAATACCGCTACTATGCCAACCATAGGGATTTAATTAACAGGCATCCGACTCTGATTCTCAGTGGCAGAGGAACTGAGTTCACTGAGTTTATGGGCAGGGGTGGACTTGGTAAAAAGTTGGGAGTTATAGCCAAACCTCTAGTTCCATTCCAGAAAGCCTTTGAAGGAAGTTTGGATGTAGCGGGAATAGAACTTGCCAAATCCCTCGACCATCTATGCACTACACCAGAGAGAACATTAGATGTTGACCAGTTTATCAATGAGTTCAGGGGGATGACTTCCAGTGCCAGAATAGGCGTATCATCAACTCAAAGACAAGTAGAAACAGCTATTATCCTCGCTCCTCGGTATAACCGAGCTATGGCTGGTTATATTTTTGATATAGCGAATGGCGGATTAAGGGGCAATCTAGCGAGGCAATCCTTAGCACAGGGGTTTGCTGGCTTAGCAGCAATGGCAATAGCAGTTTCAATAGCATTAGGCGAAGATGAGGATGAAATAGTTGAACACTTCAATCCTACCTCAAATAAGTTCTTTACTTGGGATGTCATGGGAGTGAAGATAGGGCTTGGCGGTAAGGTAAGAAGTGTGCTAAAAACCTTTGGTAATATGGTTAGGACTGGTGAAGTAGGGCAGCCAGCCCTTAACTTCCTGAAGGGTAACCTGGCCCCAGGCATCAGGACTGCGCTTGATTTAATAACGGGTAAAAACTTTCTTGGTGAGCCCACCAGAGATAATGTGATTGATTTCTCCAAGACTATCCTCAGAAACTTTATGATGATATGGACGCAGAATTTCTTGGAGGAGGGTGGAACATTACAAGAAAAGGCTGTGATAGCTACGGCAGAGTTCTTTGGTCTGCGTGGTTACGATATAAGCGCTAAGAAAGAAGTTAAGATTGGGGATTTGGTTGATGTGCTCGGTCAGCAGATAGGTAAGACGCCGGTGCTTACTACAAAGAAACCTGATATTTATGATACTAGAAACATCTTTGCTAATATAAAAAGGATATTGCAATATACGCCTCCCGAAGAAGTACTGGCGGATAAAGGTTATGCTCCCTGGGGACATCTGGTTGTGAGAATACAGCAATCAGAGGCTAATAACCTACCAGATAAAACTCTCAAGGATTATAATTTTGACCCCACTAAAGGCGATACACTGGATGATTATATCAAGCAATGGGAGGAGCGGGAAAAACTTGGTGCTGATGGCAAGAAGGCTGAATATACCAGAAGGGAAATAGTTGAAGGTAAAGAGAAGTTCACTGAGTTCAAGGGCGAGGAGGCATTAAAGGCGCATGAAAAGGATTATCCCAATGCCCACCTTGGCAATTTAACCCGCAGGCAAACAGAACTATTAAATGAATACGCAGTAGCTACGGATAAGAAGCAATTTATTAAAGACCATCCCGAACTAAGTGAAAACCCTCAAAGCGAATGGTTCAAATCTCACCCCCAGGAAAATGCTGAGTTTGCTATATTTGGTCAAGCCAAGATATTCAGCAAACAGGCTTATGATGAATTCAATCGTCTAGTCAAACAGCTTGACATACCCGATGCTGCCATACCAGAACTGACCTTACCCCCGAAGGAATCAGTGGAAGCATACTTTGAAAGGAATGATATTGTTGATAAATGGGGTGCTAATAGCTGGGAGGATAAACTACTCAGGGCCAAGAATCCTGAACTTAATGAATGGTTAGGACTTGAACCAATAGAAACCCCACTACAAGCCCTAGAATTGAAAATAAAGCACAGAAACCTGTATGAGCAATATGATGGGCTAACTACAGATGAAGAGAGGGCTAAATTAAAAGCCGATAATCCTGAATGGGTAGATGATATGAGGCGCATTGAGGCAATAGAGCATGACGCTCCTGTTACCTATGACGAGAAATGGGTAGAGCGTGGCAGATTGGTTGATGAGTTTAGTGCAAATAGTTCAGAGGTTAAATGGTGGCTATGGAATAACAGGGGTGTTTGGGAATGGGCAAGGGAGCAAGAACTCCTCACCGATGATGGTAGTGATTGGCCATATATTAAAGTGATAGAAATAAATGTCAAATGGCGGAAGCAGGATAAGGCATATGAAGCTTTTACTACTGATGATGAAAGAGAAGCCTATTTAACTAAAAATCTACCCTACTTCAAAGCCAGGAAAACAAGGGATGCCTACAGCATAGAGGAATTCCCCGAAAATCAGATTAATACCTACGTTGAGTGGCACACCGATTCCAAGTTAAAAAGGCCTACTGGCATGGATGAGGGTGCACCTTGGTATGAGGATGACTGGTGGCTCATGGGACATCCTGAGTTTCATGATGCGATGGTAAAGACAGGTCAGTGGAAGCAGAAAAGAGACTTCCTTAAAGTCCCCTCAAGGGAAGTATTCAGATTATATCAGATATACCAAAACCTAGCCTCAACTCAAGCCAAATTAGACTTCAGGGCACGGCAACCAGAGCTAGACCAGTGGGGGCAACTAGCTTTTGGGTGGAAGCCGATAGAAGATAGGGGTAGCGCAAGCTCTAATATAGGTAGATTCCTGGAGATGTCCAAAGAGGCTACTGAGATTCAAGAGCGATTGTCAAGACTATTAGAGGGTAAAGAGTAAAGTGGATGAGCGGATACGCAACAAAATAGATAAGAGGATAACTCAGGTCGAAGCATCTGGACATGGTGAGGTTACTATAAAGGTGCGAAACGGATATGTCTGGAGGATACTCACTACAGAAGATGACCTGATGGAGAACGGACGTGAAGATAAAGAAGCTACTGCACTCCGCTTGACAAACAGCCATTAGTATGGTATTAAATAATTAACAACTAAATAATTTTACCCTAAGTGGAGGACACAGAAGGGTTGCATCTGAAAGGGTGCAGCCCTTTTTTATTAGGTAAAAACTGGAGGTGGGGTATGCCAGCTAAGAGTAAGGCGCAGCAAAGGTTTATGGGGGCAGAGTTAGGTCGCAAAAGAGTAGGCAAGAAGACTAAGACGGGAATGAGCGAAAAGCAATTAAAAGAATTTGCTTCTACACCTCGCAAGGGATTGCCTAAGCGAAAGGGTAAGCGAAAATGACAAATGGCAACGGCAACAAATAATACGGAAATACGCACCTTAACAACTGAATATGGCAACAAAAATTCAATAGGAGGGAATAATGGAGAACGAAACCACTACACAACCACAGGGCACACAAACCTCTGAGGGTGAAAGTGGGACTACTTCGCAAGAAGCCCCGACTTTTACCCAAGAGCAGGTGGCTGCAAGGGAAGCCAAAGCCAGAAGTGATGCTCTGGCTGAAGTTGGCAGATTGCGTAAGGCTCTCGATGCGGCTAGTAAGGCTGGACAGGGAGCTATAGAACGCCTGAGGCAGAGAGAAGAAGAAGACCTGAGACGGGAAGAAGAGGCTGTTAGGGATGACCCTGAGAAGATGTCTGCTTTGCAAATGAAGCGGAAAGCTATGGAGACCTTGAAACGAGCCGAAGAGGTAACATCTAGGCTTGAAACTGAAAAGACCGAAATAACTACCCAGCGAGAACAACTCCGTCATGAATATGCCGAGAGATACGCAGAGAAATATAATGTTTCTCCTGACATTCTCTTGGAGTATGGAGGGAATACCAGAGAAAGCATAGAGAAGCTGGCTAAGACATTCGGTGAAAAAAGCAAGACATCAGGCGAAACCACATCCTCAGAAACTCAAATCATTAGGCAAACCAAAGCACCTGATAGCGGTAAGACAAAGGGGGGTGTCACAAGTGGCAGAGAACCAACTCTAGAGGAAGTATCATCTGCTTCAACACAGGAATTCGCTGCTAAAGTAAAAAGCGGTGAATGGATTGTCCGAGGCGGAGGTTGGACACCCTAATGTTATTACTTTTTGGAAATGACATTATAGACAATGCTCGGAGACATAAAGGACATATCCTGATACGAGAACAGCATTGCTTCAAATGCCATAAAGTTCTGGCTATTGAGATAACCGATGAACTTGGCAAGCGAGGTGAATCTTGGGTCGTTAAGGATATTCTGAAGTCCAAATTCGGCTCTGATTTTCTCTATGAGAAAAGGGTCTGGTTTGGTAACTTTATCAAATGTCCTAACTGTGGGCGTGAAGGAAGATTGCCAATGGATAAACCCCTCGCAGCAGATAGAATAGAAAATAAACCAAAGGAGGTGGCTCATGCCACGTGAGAGAAAAACATTACCACCTAAACCAGGGAAGGACAAGCTACTTGTCCCAGTGGGCAGGAAAGAAACCAAAGCAGAAAACATAGGTGAGGCAACTAAAGGCATGGAACCAGGTGAAGCTAGGTCGGGCTTCCTTATTGGAAGAAAAAATTACAATACTCGCCAGCCAGATTACATGCCACCGCCAGAAAACCTGACTGCTGAGGAAACTGCCCGCAAAAAGATAATCAGGGACTTGTTGGGCAAGATAATAATCCCGAACTCTCTATCCTCCAAATCAACCCCTGAGATGGATAAGCGGTCACTGATAAATAAACTCAACCGTCTTAGATTGGAGGAGTTGATTTCCTTCCTGCCAGAGCGTGTATTGACACTTACCAATGAGCAACTTTCACAGATTGTTGCTGGTGAGTCGGATATATACGAAGAGGAGAAGGTAGAGATTCAGGATAAATATGTGAAGATAAGTCCTTGAACCAAAACAAAAGGAGGAAAATTAAATGACGCAGGGAACAACTGAATTCATCGATGTAACTACTGCCGATAAGTTCCTTGTAGAACAATGGTCTAACATAGCGAGTGTTGAGGGTGAAAAGAAACTCGTATTCGGTGCCAATGTTGACCGTAGTGGTGAAGCGGAGCTGAAACCTGGGCAGATATTGAGAAGGCAGCACATAAGCAACCTGACTGCTACCAGTAAATCTGCCAATACTGCTATTAGCTACGAAACTGTCGCTGAGTCCGAGGATACGGTTACAGTCAGCAACTTCTACTATGTAGCCTTTGCACTAGAAGATGTCATTGCACCAATGGTTAAGCTGAGTCTGCTTAACGCCTATATGCCTAAAATAGGTTATGGGCTAAACCAGCAACTTGATTCTGACATTGCAGCACTGATTGATGATAACACTATTACCCAATCTGTTGGCACTCTGGCTACTGGGCTAACTTATGACAATATTGTCAGGGCTGACCAGTACCTCAATGACGATGAGACGCCAGACGAACAAAGGGCAATTATCATCAGCCATGCAGAAAAGGCGAACTTCTTGAAGATGGACCAGTTCATTAACAGGGACTATCAGGACATCCGCACAGGTCTGCTTGGTGGCGTTTTCAATTACCCGATATTTGTCACCGGCAATACCAACGGCAGCAATACTGCTGGACACGATAACGTGATGCTACACCCAAGTGCCATCATGGTTATCCAGCAGATAAAACCAGCAGTTGGAACAGATTACGACTTTGACTACAAATGTGTCAAGGTTAGTGGTCTTACCAGCTATGGAATGACCATTAACTCGCAGTTCGTAAACAGGGCTGTGTGGATGAAAGGTGCATAAACGAAAAAGTCGCCTAGACGTAATAAGTCTACTCCGAGGGCGACTCAAAATAAATTGAGGAGAAAAAGAAAATGCCAAGACAACTTTTTATAGATGATGAGATAGAGTTTCGGGATAAAACCCATGCGGAGAACATTAAGGGGCCAATGCAGGAGGCTAAAGTTCATTTTGTTGATGACTTCACGGATGACACTTTATCAACCGACAAATGGACAGCTACTGTAACCAATGCAACCATAGCAGTTGACCATTCCACTTATTCTGGCGGGCATGTACTTGTTACCACTGATACAACTGATAACGAGTCGAGCTTTCTGGGTTCAGCAATCTGTTGGGAGGATGACCTCAATGCAGTTGCCGAATTCAGGGTCAGAATAACCGACGTCTCTGGTGTGGGTGTATTTATCGGCTTAAGTGATGCAGCTTATGAATCCACACCCGATATGCCGATAGATTATGCCGATGGAACATTGGCTGCTGCTGCGACTAATGCTGTGGGAGTTATCGTTGATGCTGATGACAGTGTCAATGGTGCTTCAAGCATTGTGGCTGTAGCGGTTAAGGCGGGTTCCTTGCAAACCGCCGTAGATTCTGGGACGGATTGGGCTGATACAGTAGTTCACAACATCCGAATAGAACTTGACCCAGATGCAAACGCCATATTCTATCTGGATGGGACTGCCTTTGGTCGCATGGCTGCGTGCACAACCTCGGGAACAAAACTTTCTCTCATCGTAGCGGTCTGCAACAGAGACTCTGGGGCGGACACTGTTTACATTGACAAAATAGAAGCATGGCAAGATAGAGAGACGTAGGGGGTGAATTATGGCTGATAGGATTATAATCTGGCACATTCCAACACTCCCAGCCATAACCCCGACTTTCTATATCGACAGGGATTATGAGCCTGTTGCCTTGCGTATCTATGCAGACGTTGCTCCTAGGGCGGGAGATTTACTGGTCGATGTACTCGATGATGGCGTTTCAATAATGAATGATAACGCCGACCCCACTATATCATTCAACCTTGCAGATGCCTACATTGAGTATAGTTCACAAAGCGCAGCATTTACTGTTGGCGAAACCATAACTGGTGGAACATCTGGTGCTACTGCTCGTGTTGAAAGTGATAGATTGGGAAGACTTATGCTTAGCAATCCCAGTGCTACTGCTTTCACCAAGGGCGAAACTATTACTGGTGGAGCATCAGCAAGCACCGCCACAGTAGATGCTTATGTGCCCAAGGTTCAAACATGGACAAGGGGCACAACTATAGCACAATCACACGCAGCTTTGGCGAAGGGCAAGAACTCCGAAGATGTTGCTCAAGACTTCAAACCTGGCGTGTATATTGCGGAAGGCTCATGGTTATCCATGTCCCTTCTGGATGCTGTGGGCGCAAAGGGGATTACAATCCAGCTTGAATTAGACGCTCTGGCTGTTAATGTCGGGAATAGGTACTAAACCAAAACTCATTAACGTAAGTAGGTAGGAGGAAAATAATGGGTTACATAGAGTACACGACTGGAATTCAACCTGATACCTTTAGTGCAGATGATCTATATTCAAAGGTTCAGGGAACAAGAGATGGTGCACCATTCAGTGCAGACTGGGTGCTGGCACGATGTCTTGAGGGGAGAGTCTTTGTTGCCAATGCGGGCACAGTTACCACTCCCGTAGCTTTCGGTGCTGGTGTTATTGATGGGACTGAGTACGACCTGCATATCTCCGTACCAAGTGGCACAACCATCGGTATCCTGAGTGTTGAGGCGGTGCTGGAGGTCGTTGGAACTAATGCCATTGTGGAAGTAATGGCGAAAACTGGTACTGGCTCAACTTGCGGTGCTGGCACATCAATTACTCCGAAAAATCTCCGCTCTGATGCACCGTTCACCTCAAACTGCACCATAACCGCTGCTGCGACTTTGACTTCTGGTGTAGCTATCACCGGGCCTGAGTTCTACAGGAATTGCATCGGCAAGATGGCAACAGTGGCAACTGCCGGAGATTCATCGGGTGAGTTGCCGAGGAGATTCGTCTGGAACCACAAAGACGCTGGCTATATCCCAGTTGTGGTTGGTGCTACTGGCGCAGCTTGTGGTGTCTTTGTTGGCTCTCAGGCTGGGCAGGGTTTTATCACCGTTGTCTACGTTGAGGTCCCGTCTACAAGAGTTACCTAAAATTTAGAAGGCGTGAAAACGAACTGGGGAGGGGTCGCCTGAAAGAACCTCTCCCCACATAAAACTCGCCAAGTGTGAAGGAGTGAATATGCGAGTTCTGTTAGTTGTGTATGATAATGATAGCTATATCCATCACCCGCCAATAGCTTTAACTTATATAGCTTCAGCCTTGCGTAATGCAGGGCATGAAGTATCTATTTATAGTCAAGACCTATACCATTATCCCGAAAGCCATTTGGCTGATTATCTTACGCACAATCAGTTTGATGTTGTAGGTCTTAGTCTTGTGGCTGGCTATTATCCATACCAAAAGCTAATCAAAATCTCCCAGGCTATAAATGCTGTGCCAGTGTCGAAGCGACCCTACTATATATTGGGTGGGCACGGTCCCTCACCAGAGCCAGAATACTATTTGAAAGTAAGCGGGGCTGATTGTGTTGTCATTGGCGAGGGTGATATTACCATAGTAAGTCTTTTGGATGCGTTAGAACATAAGAGGGATTTACAGACAGTTAAAGGTATCGCCTTCTTTAAAAACGGCTACTTTATTAAGACACCACCCCAGCCCCTGATTGAAGATATTGACTCTATACCCTTCCCTGCGTGGGATTTATTCCCGATGGACTATTACGCTCTTACCAGGGTGGGGACGTTTACCAAGTCAAGTGAACGGATCTATGAAATCATATCTGGTAAAGGTTGCCCATTCCATTGTAATTTCTGCTACCGCATTGACGAGGGCTATCGTGCTCATTCTCCCGATTACCTGATTGAGGAAATAGAACATCTAAAGAGGGGTTATTATATCAACTTCATTCTCTTTCAGGATGAACTATCGATGTCTTCAATCAAAAGAACAGAGGATGTTTGCCATGCTTTTATCAGGGCAAAGCTGGGAATAAAATGGGGATGTAACGGCAGATTAAACTTTGCCAAGCCCGAACTTCTGCGATTGATGAAAGAGGCTGGTTGCTGCTTTATCAATTATGGCATTGAGGCGGTAGACGATGAAGCCTTGAGGAATATGAATAAAGCTCTCACGGTTAAGCAAATAAACTCTGGTATTGAAGCCACATTAGCCGAGGACATACATCCCGGGTTCAATATCATCTGGGGGAATATCGGGGAGACAAAGGAAGTCCTGCGTAAAGACGTAGAGTTTCTACTCAAGTACGATGACCAAGGGCAGGTAAGAACAATCCGACCAGTAACACCCTATCCTGGCTCTCCGCTTTATTATCGTGCCATTGCCGAAGGTAAGTTAAGGGATTGTGCCGACTTCTATGAAAATAAACATATAAATCAAGACTTGCCCTCAGTTCAATTTACAGGATTATCAAATCAAGATTTCAGCAAGGCTTTATATGAAGCCAATACTATTTTACTGGAGAATTATCATAAGAAACAGAGAGAGTATGCCCTGGAAACTTGCCGAAACCTTTACCTTGAAAACAATGTTTCTTTCAGGGGATTTAGGCAGACATGAGTAAGATAACTATTATAGGGCGTGGGCCGTCATGGAATGAATGTCAGTTTGAAACTGAGGACTTATGGGCACCCGTAACCTGCTTGACTGTAGATGGTTTAAAGGATAAAAAATTCACCAAGCTATTTTTCTTTGATGACTGGAAGTTGGAGGATATATCAAAGGGTCTGGCAATCGCTAAGGAACGAGGTATCACAGTAGTTAGTCTGCTTAGTGATATTGGCGAAAGATACCCGCTTAAAGATGTCATAAGGGACTGTCGCTCATCCTATTTCCTTAACTGCGTATCTTTCATGCTGGCTTATGCGATACATCTCAAATATGGCAAAATATATCTTTACGGGATTGACCAGGGGCCATCATGGGAATTACAACAGGGTAAATCCCATGTAAATTTCTGGGTTGGCTTTGCTTTAGGGAGGGGGATAGAGGTCATTATGGGACGCAGTTCTCTGAGGTGGGCATACAATGTGGGTGAAAAACCAACTATAGAGCCATTTGAGATACCAGAAGAATTGAGACTGGCTAATGGGATATGCGTATGAGGGTAAGCGTTATCGTTACAAATTATAACTACAGTCGGTATATAGGCAAGGCATTAAGGAGTTTGCTTGACCAGTCATTGCGCTCGGAGGATTACGAGATTATTGTTATTGATGATAACTCTAGCGATATATCCATGAAACTTTTAGAGGCTTATATTGATAGCATCAGGCTTATCAGGGCAGATGAGCACAAAGGGAATTTGGCTCTTTGCAATGAGGGATTCCGCAGGGCAAGAGGGCAGTTTATAGTAAGGGTAGATGCTGACGACTATGTAAACAGGAACTTCCTAGAGATTGAGTCCTTATTCCTGATTGAGAATAAAGAGTTTGATGCTGTAGCTTGTGATTATTATAAGGTAAACCATATGGATAATCGATTAAGCCGACATAATGCGGGAATAGAGCCGATAGCCTGCGGGGTGATGTTTAGAAGGGAAGTATTATTTTACGATGAGGATGCCCATATATGGGAAGATGTAGATTGCCTTAAGGGGCTTAATGTTTATCATATACCATTACCCCTTTATCGTTATTTGCAACACTCGGAAAGCTCGACTCATAAGGTGGCATCATGACAGCACTACTGGAAGTGAACCAAACCATAGCACATTGGGAGTTCTTTAAGATAATTGAAGATGTGCATGGTGTGATTGTGGAATGTGGTGTATTCAGGGGCAGGAACTTCTTGAGGTTCGCTCAATTTAGAAAAGCATTAGGTAACTCACGGGCTTTAATTGGTTTTGATACCTTTGATACTTTCCCTGAAGCTACTGGCGATGATACCCCCCTTCGACAACGGTTCATAGACAAGTATGGAGATAGAAGTTCCAGTGTGGAGGAAATACAAGAATTATTATCTGGTGAGGGGTGTGGAGATAATGTAACATTGATAAAAGGTAATATTTGCGAGACTGTGCCTGAGTTTGTTAAGCGTCACCCGGACATAAAGATAGCCTTACTGAATATGGATGTAGACCTGTATGAGCCAGCCAGGGTAATACTGGAGTATCTGTTCTCAATGCTTTCAGAGGGCGGAATACTGATAGCCGATGACTATAACATATTCCCAGGGGAAACGAGGGCAGTTGATGAATACTGCAAGGCTCATAATCTAATATTGCAGAGATTGCCTTTGTTTGTGGGATATTACCTAATAAAGGATGGGGTGGAATGATAATTGCCGAAATAGGGCATAACCACAATGGGGATATGACTTTGGCTAAAGAGTTAATCCATAGGGCTAAAGAGTGCGGGGCTGATATTGCCAAGTTCCAGCTGTATGATACACCCAAGATTGTCAAGCCAGACCATCAATGGTATTGGGACTTAGAAAGAAGCCAACTTACAAAAGAACAATGGCTTGCAATAGTGGATGAATGCAATAAGGTGGGCATTGAATTTTTAGCCTCAGCGTTTGATACGGAGAGGGTGGGATGGTGTCAGGAAGTGAACATGAGACGTTACAAAATTGCCTCCCGTAGCATCTATGATGAGGAACTATTGGAAGCGGTAGTGCGCACTAATAAAGATATAATTATATCCCTGGGTAAAGTAGACCCAGCTAGGGGAATCCCCAAATGTAATGGTGTGCAGATTGATTATCTTTATTGTATTGCCAAATATCCAGCATCTCTATCCGACCTGTGCTTTGATAAGTTGGATTTTGGGAGATATGCTGGTTTCTCAGACCATACCATAGGTATTGAGGCTTCTATGGTGGCTATCGCAAGGGGCGCAAGGATAATTGAAAAGCACTTCACGCTTGATAAGAAAAGGGGGGGGTGCGACCATGCGGGAAGTGCAGAACCAAACGAGTTGAAGCAACTGGTGGATTTTGCCAGAAAGTATGAGGAAATGCGATGAATCTGGGTATCGTCATTCAGGCAAGGCTAAAGTCTACCAGATTGCCAGCCAAGGTAATGATGGACATTGCTGGAAAGCCTTTACTGGGGCATGTGATAAATAATGCCCAAGAGGTAATGGACACTGTGATTGTAGCCACACCAGATAAATCTCTGGCTGATTATGCTATCAAGCAAGGTGTGTTATCTTTTATTGGCAGTGAAGATGATGTGCTGGACAGGTATTATCAAGCTGCCTCACATTATCGCCTAGACCATGTTATAAGGATAACAGCAGACAATCCGATGATTTCGCCAGAGATGGTAAGGAAATTAGTTAAGTTCTATTTTGAAGGCGACTATGATTGGGCAGCTAATTGCCGATTGAAAATAACCTATCCCGTAGGAAATGACGCTGAAATATTCTCATTCCAGGCATTGGAAAAGGCATGGCGGGAGACAACTGAATTAAGGGAATATGTTACAGTATATATCTATACTCACCCTGAGTTATTCAAGTTGGGAATCATGGAGAATACTGTTGACCAATCGCATTTGAGTTGGACTGTTGACACTATGGAGGATTTGGTGAATATTCGCAATATGTTTAACGAGTATACTATTCCAAATGAAGTGTAATTTATGGGGGTAAGCTATGGTTATGACTTATGCTAATGTGCAGGATAGAGTGGAACAGTGGTTGCAAGATACGGGGTCTGCAACCTACGATACCACCGAGCTTGGTATGTGGATTGAGGAAGGGTTAAAGGAGTTTTCCTCTATCAAGCCTCATGTCTTTGAGGTAACATTTAAGATAGAGTCCAGATATGGCACGGAAACTGCTGGCACGGCAAACACCTTAACTGATGGTAATAAGGGACAATTTGTTTCCACTGACCCTACCAATGAGAAGGTTGTTCATAATATCACAGATAATACCTGGGCAGTGGTAGAGGGATATAGTGATGCTAATACCCTGACAATCAGCAAGGACATAATGGACTCTGGTGAGCAGTATGAAATTTATAACAAGCGATGTCGAAACAAAAAACAGATTTACATAGGGGATATGCCTCCGTATTTGGAGGTTCTCTCTGTTGAGTATCCTTTGGGAACGAGGAGGGAATTTAAAGTCTTGGGAGATAAGATTGAGATAGATGTAGTTGCTGTTAATGATAGCAACTCTACACTCAGCCCTCCCCTTGATGTAGATGTTCTGGTAAGGTTTGCAGTTCCCCATGTATTAAGCCAGCTAACTGATTGGGCAGGGGAATTAACTGCTGATGAAAGTGAGAATGATACAACCATAGCCATAGATGGCATGGGAACTACAGAGACTATAGAAGTTGGAGAGGAATTCCACCTTGAAAATCACCGCACCAGATATAAAGTAACTGCTCAAGTAACAATGGCAACTGGTGCGGGTAATGTGAGTTTTTACCCCCCCCTGGAAGCTGCTGCCTCTGATAATGACGATATAACTTTTGTTAAGTCCACACTAAAACCACAGTATGAAAATATACTGATTGAGATGATATGCGGTATTGCCCTTCAGTCTGAAAGTATGAATCAGATAAATGCTGTCCCCGTTGGCGGGACAAATCTCTATGAAAGGCTTACTGAAAAAGGGGAAAGGATGCTGGGAAGAGCAAGGGCTAAATTGATGACAGAAGTAGATGTAGATGAAACAGCAACCTATATTTATAGCAAGAGTTAAAGGGGGTAAATCAAATTAGGTCATTATCTAACTTTAAACTGCTTTTGGCAATAAGGGCAACAGATTTTAGCAGTATGCAGACCATTGTCCTTATCACCTGTAACTATAATCATAAGATTTTCAATTCGATTATCTTGCTTATTCTCAATATACGATATGCTAACTTTTTGTGCAAGGGGGTGTTATCATCAGAAGTCTAACTAGCACACTCGAAGCAGCACAAAAAGTAGGTGGTAAAGCCCTCTGTAAGCTCGTTCTGACTCAGGGAGCTACTACCAAGACCTATAATTTAGGCTCTGGCAGTAACAGAATCCTACGTGGTAAACACCTCGAAGCCCAGTATAATCACGCCGCAGAAGTTGTCTTGGATAACGCCGATGGCACAGTCAGTGCCTTGAACCTTGAGGGATATAAAGGCGTTATCTCCTATGGATACACTACATCTGGTGGTGATGAGTACTCCGCTACCGCTCCCTTGTGGGTGGTAGGGCAGCAGTCAATGTCATGGAGAAGCAGAACTGCAGGTAGATTAGATGTCAGCCTAGCCTTGGCTGGTATACCCAATTTCTTAAAGCAGGATAGGGCAAGCTCGATTTATGAGCCTGCTTCTACCAACACCGATACAGTCAAGACTATTTTAACAGCTATAGCGCAATCCACATTAGCCTGCTATTCCCACTGCACGGCTTATACCATAACCTTTGACAGTGAAGATTCCCTGATAGATTCCTTCATACCGGCGGATGCCTTCAGTATTCACCTGAATGAAGATAGACTCTCCAAGATGAAAGAGCTACTTTCCTATACCAAGTGCGTGATGAACTTTCAGGCTGATGGAGCCATACATATATTCGTTCCTAGAAGGACTGAAGACGCTGCAACGTGGGTAGCAAATACAGCTTACTCCCTTAATGACATGGTAATCCCCACTACGCCCAATGGTTACTATTATGTGTGCACAACTGCGGGCACTTCTCATGCCACAACAGAGCCGACATGGACTACGGATATAGGCGATACTTTTAATGACGGCACTGTAGTCTGGACACTAGCTTATCATTATGAGTATGAACTTGGTTCTGGTAATCATGCCTTTTTCTCTATGGCTAATCGCAAGAGGCTGGTAATACCGAACTATATAGAGGTCAGTTCACAGAGACAGGATGCCACTCAGTATTCAGGTTATGCGGTTGATACTGCTACCCAGACGACATTAACCGCCTCCAGCTTGAGTGATGTAAGGAAGCACTATGAACTCCCCATAACCAGCAATGCCCAGGGAACTTCTATCGCTACAGCTATCTTATCCCATGCTCAGGTGGAAGCAGAAAAAGGTTCAGCCTCCGTGCCCATGAATGTGGGGGCAGAGGTTTATGACTATGTGAACTGCATAGACACAAGGGACAGCGATACGGCAAGGCAGGGGAATATCTTGCAGATTACCCGAATGGCAGCTCCGGGGCAGTTCGAGATGCAGTTCTCCTTCGGTAGTTTGGAGGGGGCTGCTTCTGCGTTGGGCACATTCAGCACCATCATAAATACTTCTGGAGACCCACAGATAACCTTACAGGATGTTATTGGTGAATTAGCTGCTCTCTGGCAGGCTATTGATAAGATTACAACTTGGATAGAATGGGCTAACGATAAACTCAGGGCTATTCAGAAATATATCGTTGATATTCTCCAGATAACCAGCAGCATAAAAATACCATATGGCAAGAAGTTCTATATGAGTGGGACTGCATCTGGTACTGTTTTTGAGAATGACTTAGCTGATTATACTGCCACTCATGACCAGGTTACAGCGTCTGATTATGGTATTACAGGCACTAAAATAACTGTCTCAAATGACTATACAGGAGTGGTTTATAACATAAGGCGTGCCAGATTACTTTTTGATACTTCTGGTATACCCGATGATGCCATAATTAGCGCAGTTACTTTACATCTTTATGGCGACCTGACAAACACTGAAGATGCTGTGTGGAATCTTACCATTGTAGATGGCTCAGATTTATTCATAGGTGATGTCAGCCTAGACTATGGTAAGCTTCTTGATAATACCACTTCATATGGGACTTTAGCCAGCGGCTCTTTTGTTACGGATGCTTGGAATAATATCTCGTTCACTGCGGCTGGTTTAGCTCTGATTGTAAAGGCTGGTAACACTAAACTTGGCTTGAGAAGTAGTGCGGATATAAGTGCCACACAGCCGGCTGGGGAAAATTATTTCCAGTTCTACAGCGAGAATAATCCCAACCTTGCGCCTTTCTTGACCATTGAATATACCACTGACTTATCTGATATAATTGAGACACTAGAAACAGGAAGTTTGGTTTTGCCCTGGATGGGATTATAAGGAGGGCATAATGGCACTCGCAATAAAGGACTTAGGAACTGGGCAACTGGCAGCAACAAAGGGGACTTTATATACTACTCCTGCTGCCACTCAGACTATTGTTAAATCAATCACGTTAGTAAATACGGATACCTCTGCCCGGACAGTCAATCTCTATAAAAAGGCAGATGGCACAAACTCACGCCGTTTTATACCTAAAGACTTGAGCATAGCAGCGGGTGCACAATTTGAGTGGGAAGGCGTCACCACACTAGAGGCTGGTGATTTGATTGAAGGCGATGCCAGTGTAGCAACTAAGGTAGACTATGTAATCAACGGCACGGAGGAGAGCTAGTGGGCTGGAAGATTCGGAATACATCCGGGCAGATTATTGACTGGCTATTGAAGCATTCACCTACACATGAGAGTGGGGGAGTGGATGCTATCAAGCTGGATGACCTTGCTAGTCCAGACGATAACACAGACCTCAATTCTTCTACTTCTGCTCATGGACTACTTAAAAAACTGAGTAATGTTGTCACTGAATTCCTGAACGGGCAGGGTAGCTTCAGCCAACCAGACCACGGAAACCTTGCAGGTCTTGCCGATGATGACCACACTCAGTATATAAAAGACTCTGAATTTACGGCTGCCGATGAGGTTATCGTAGGAACTGGGTCAGGCACTTTTAATCAGGTAACTTTGGCAGCCTCACAATTCCTCGCCAAAAAAGCAACGGGGACAGCAACTAATGTAACAGCCACGGAAGCAAGGGCAATCCTCAATGTGGCTGATGGGGCTAATGCCTATGTCCATCCAAATCACTCTGGGGAAGTAACCTCCGTTGCTGATGGTGCACAAACCATAGCCAATGATGCTGTTACTTATGCCAAGATGCAGAATGTGTCTGCAACTGATAAGGTCTTAGGCAGAGCAACCGCTGGGGCTGGTGATGTAGAGGAAATCGCCTGCACTGCTGCTGGCAGAGCTTTACTGGATGATGTGGACGCAGCAGCACAGAAAGCAACATTAAGCCTTAATAATGTAGAGAATACTGCTCATTCTACCGATGCCCACACAATGACCATTGATGGTAGGGATGTCTCAGTAGATGGCGCTAAGCTGGATGGCATAGAGGCAAGTGCAGATGTAACCGATGCAACCAATGTTAACGCTGCTGGAGCAGTCATGGAAGCTGACTACACTACTAAGGGCGACATCATGGTAGCCACTGGAGCTTCCACTCCTGCTAGACTTGCTGTGGGAACGGATACCCATGTTCTTACAGCTGACTCTGCACAAGCAGGCGGTGTCAAATGGGCAGCAGGTGGTGGCGGCGGAGTAACGGCTGCACAAGCCCTAGCCTTTGCCATGATAGCTGATAACTAGGAGTAGAGATGATAGTCTTAAATAATTTAGACGCTATAAGAGCCATAGCCTCAGTGACCAATGTGGTTAGCTTCTCGATTCATGGCCACGTAGGAACTACTCCTACACCCCTTGCTGATGGCTTGGTAACTAATGCTGAGGCTGACCTCTATGCCTCTGGCGCAGATGGAACTAATGTCAATACAATCGTTCTGGTTAATACCCATAGTGCTGCGGTAACAGTCAATATGTATCGTAAAGCCAATGGAGGCACCTCGAGGAGCATTATCCCAGAGGACTTATCCCTTGGTGTAGGACACTCCCTGCATACCGATGGCAGACATATAGTTGTGCTGGATACCACTGGTCAGATAATCAATGGCTGGGCTGTAGATGATACTGCTGGCGGCACAAATGGTATGACTACAGTACCAATTTCTTCTAATGTTATGTATGACCACACACAGGCTGCTGACCCGCACACTGGCTATATATTAGAATCTCTATTGGATGCCAAGGGTGATGTTATAGCAGCCTCGGCCGACAACACCCCAGCTAAGGTAACAGTAGGAGCTAATGGCACAGTCTTTACTGCTGATTCTGCACAGGCAGCGGGAGTAAAGTGGGCCGTGGTTAGCGGGGCTGAGGTAGCTTATAAGACAGCCAATGAGACAGTAAATAATAGTGCTGCTCTCCAGAATGATGACCATCTTCTCTTGGCTGTAGGGGCTAATGAAATCTGGATAGCAGAGTTTACTCTTTTACTTTGGGCTGCTAGTTCAACTGCCGATTGGAAGTTTGGATTTAGCTATCCTGCTGGGTGTTCACTCTACTTTGCGAATTCAGGAGGAGGAGCAAATGTGGCTAGTGGCCCTTGCTGGTCTGCACCGGGAGCGACAGGAACAATCATTGCCCTAGCAGTGGAGGGTGAAAACATCCAAAATGCTGGCCAAAGCAATGTGGCTGGTGCAACTGGGGGGCGAGTGGTTGTTCTTATTATAAATGGAGCTACTGCGGGTAATGTTAATTTCCAATGGGCACAGAATACTGCTACTGTTGAGAATAATACAATATTAGCAAACTCATGCATGGTTGCCCATAAGATAGCTTAGGAGTAAAGTATGGAAGTTCGGGTAAATTACATAGGGTTTGCAGACAGACAAGCCAAGATAGCGAGTAATGAGGCGCAGGGACTTAGAATGACTCACGATAACTTTGATATGGTATGGCTGCAAGCTAAGGCGGTAGAACTAAATGCAACTGAGTCCTACGTTATTGGTCAAATCAATAAAAAGAAAATAGAGCCACAGGGCACTATGACTTTCACTGATGTGCCTGAGCCTACAATTCCACCTCCTGAACCGCTACCAACTCCCCCCTCTGTTCTCACGGGCAGTTATACTGGGAATGATACTGAGGGTAGGCAGATAACAACTGGGTTCAAATGTAGCAGGGTAACTATCAATTCTGTCCCTGCTGATGATGAGCGAGGATGGGAATTGCTACCTGGGGCAACGTTGATTCATAACATTGCATTATACCATCACAATAATTTAAGTAACAATGTGTATCTCCATGCTTCAGATGGTTTTGTGGTAGGGGATGGGCTTTTCAACAACGCTAATCGCAGTGGCGTAGCCTATTATTTTTGGGCAATATCAGAGTAGGAGGAGGAATGAATTATTTTAAACAAATAAGTGATGGTAAAATAGTAAGCGTTGAATCAAAAAGCGTTAATCTCGCCAGTCCCGATTTCATCGAAGCGACAAAGGCTGAGCACAAAACCTTTTTAAAGTCATTACCTCCTATACCGCCATCCTTTAGCCCATTACAGATTAAATATGATAAAGCCATTACAGATAAGGAGAGACTAGAAGTTCTGGCAGAGGCACTGGGGATAAAGGTATGAACTGGCTAATTGAAGCAGGTATCGGAATCTTACTTGGCACGATAGGGCTGGTAATATTTCTAGTCTGGCTAGCTAGGCAGCGATATTGATTTAAGGATGGTCGATAATGGCAGAAATTAAATTTACGGAAAAGCACGCTGAGCTATTACAGGAAACCCATGACAAAGTTCTAATCGTCGTGGAGCGTCTTGGCAATGGGAAACAGGGGCTATGTGATGATGTCCGGAGTAACACAGAAAAAATTGAAAGCCTAACTGAATACTTCTGGGTTACATTGGGGATTCTCATTGGCACAGGCGTTCTAGGTGGTGGCGTATGGGGTATAGCTCAATTACTCGGAGACTGAGGATGGATGACGGGAAAAGTAGCTCAGTGCAGAATAAAGTGCCAGCTTTGTGGTGCGGTAATAAAGACAGGTGATAAATACTGGTGGAGGCATGAGGAATATGGCTCTGTGGTCAGGATTCTGAGAGTATGCAAGAGGTGCTATCATGCTAGTAAGAATTTATCGTTACCTCTGGAGTAGAATAGGAGGAAGACCCTGGACATATATTATCAGGGATATATGGCACAAGGCGGAGTTCTTTTGGATAGTAAGCTTGGTCTCTCTCGGAGTGTGGCTGGGTCATAACTACGATTGGGAATCTGTTTTAATCGGGTGGCTGATATTCACTGCTGGTTACTTAGCAGGGCATTTTTTCTGGGGCACTCCCTACATAGAAGATCAGGGAGGAGACGATTAACGAAGTTCCTTTACCTCCTGTAAGGTTCAATGCTATTTCAGTTTGGAGGATGCACATTAAAATCAGACCGGCAATTTTGCTAATAGGAGTTGGGCTTGTTGTGGCTCTGGATTTAGTTACGTGGGGAGTTGTATCGGCTGTTCGTGGCAACGTGTCTGCTGAGCTGCTTGCTGCACTTATCGCTTTCGGTGGAACAATAACGACTGGTCTAGCTAGTATGGCAAATAAACTGGTGGAGTCAGAGGAAAAGGGGGATTAGTATCTCAGCCCCTGTAATGCAAAATAAGGGGCATTAAAAGTTAGTCGAGTGGTTTGCTATGGGTCGATTCATTTTCATCTTAGAACTCCCGCAAACCATTCTATTTGTGAAGGTCGAATTACATAACATTCAACATTTCCACCACATTCATTAAGTAAGTCAATCCATTCCTGTTGGTGTGGTGAAACCTTACCTTTCTCAGTCTTCAATTCAGCAAATACCAAGCGTGGCGGTTTGCACAGTATTAAATCAGGCATACCTCTAGGGCTATGAATGCTTGACCATGTAAAATAGAACTTCCAACCGAAGGTTTTGCAAAGGTCTCTTATCTGCTCTCGGAGTTGGCTCTCAGTAGTAGCCATATTCTTCAGATTAGTTTTTTCAGTCGGCATCTTTTGCAACCTCTGATGCTATGAGTTCCTCAATCTCTTGAAAGGAAAATTTAAGAATGATTGACTTACAGCACATATTTGCTATAACCACTACAGCTTTTTTTACCAATGTCTCTACCTTTTTTAATTTCTCCTTTTTCAGGCATTCAACATGTCTCCATCTATAGCCAGTTTCACTGCCATATCGCCAGGTAAGTTGTGGTCTTCAGTAAGATGGTCTAGTAAATCAGTCTCATCATCCGCTAGATAGGTGCATGGTTTCAACGGACACTTTAATCTACCGCTTGCTTGTGCTGTTTTCATTTTAATCCTCCTAAATAAGTTGACTTGATTTAATCTTATATTTAGGTCTTCTGAGTAAACGTTGCATTACTAATAACCGCTTGCCATGAATCAGTCGATATTTCCAAAGATTATTTCTTAGCCAGTGGTGTCTTCGATAGCTCTTACTTGTGAGCCATTTAATGATATTCACTTCACAATCCTTTTCAGGTTATCTTTGGGCTTGACTTTATAGAGACTACACCCCCTTGGTATTTTACTTTTTGTTTCAATAAAATCACAATCAGGGTAAAAGCGACATTCTCTACAATCTTCTCTAAGCCACCAATATTTCCCCTTCTGCTTATTCAGTCCCATTTACTTCTCCTTAAAGTCCATTACTTTTGCCTATTGGGAGATAGCCAAGCATATCTGCATATTCAATAAACTCCTCTGCCTTATTACGCCACCAATCCTTATCATCGTCAGCCATTCCTTCCCATGTAGCCTTGACAGGCATCATCCCTAGTTTATCCAAACCCTCTTCAATCGCTATTTTCTGCAGTTGTTCTATGTTATGATTGAATAAAGCTATAGCTATCTGTTCCCTCATTGCGACTCCTTCCCTCCTGCCTTCTCCCCGTAAACTGCGACAATCTCCAGCCATGCCTGTTTGCGCTGCTTCGGTATAGACAGGTCATACATAGAGACTTCTTTGTCTATCTGGCTTGATTGAAGGTTGAAGTATTTCAGCCCGGCAGCCTTGAACTCCCCTGCATTTTTAAATTCCAGTGTAGCAAGGTCTATGTGCCCTGTTTCCTGCTCGACCGTCCCAGATTTAGCTCTGGTGGCTTCTGGTGGCGGTTGTGGTTCACCTTCAGGAGAAGTGGCTTTTGCCTTTGGTTCATGGCACCACTCGTCAGAGCCTTCAATCGGGTGAGCGTAGGCTTTCATTCTACCTTTCTTAAAGAAAGCAGTGTTATGCTCTGCGCACCAATGCTCCCGCTCTGTTGCTTCATCCTCCTGAGATTCCTCATTAGTAATCCCATTAACCTCATCGGCAATATGAGGCATATCCTCTATATCCTGAGTAAACACATCTGATAGTCTCCCTGCCGAAAGCGTAGCGTCTATATGTGCTCGCTTCTTTGCCATTTTAAGGATAGTATTGGCCAGAGTATATGGGTCATCATTGTCTATCCTATAGGTGGATGTCCAGTTGCCTTTTACTCTGACTTTCTTTGTGGGCAAAGTAGTCTTGTCAACATCTCTCGGCAATCCACTTTCAAATACCCAACGATACCTATACTTGCTCTCCATTGAGTTACAGCTACCCATACCCTCAGACACCACAATGTCTGTGCCAATAATGATGAGCTGGCACTTGAATTCATAATGAAAGAAGCCTTTTTGCCAATCCTCAATTTGGTTAAGAACTTCATAGGTATCAGCAAGATGCAAGATTTTATCAATCTTCTCGGCACCAGGCTTGAGTAGAGTTGGCTTCTGTGTCCCAGGAATTACCCCGAAGTCGTGTCCCTCTACCAGTAGCTTTTTGACTGTTGCCTGAAAGGCTCTTACTGCTTTAAGCTCTTGCTCAAGTGTTTGGCTATCTGGTAATGCCAATTCTCTAGGTTCGTATTTAGTCAATCCTTTTTCCTGTGTCATTTCGCCCTCCTTATTTCCTTTGTTAAATTGTAGATTGATAAGCAGTTCAGGAATATCTGCCTTTGGTTATCGAGTTTACCTACAGTTCGCTCCTCAAAGCCTTCGTCTTCGTTTCTGCCGATGCGGAGTATTCGGGTTATCTCAATAAGATGTCCAGCCTCAGCCAGTAACTGCTCATAGGCAGCAAGCTGGTAAAAGAACTCAGGGTAGATAGCTTTCCCGGTCTTGAAGTCTAAGAGTGTGGGCTGTTTATCAACCTTGCCATAGAAGTCTATCGTGCCACCGAATTGGTATTCTTCAGATACCAATGGAGTCTCAAGCATTATTGGTTCTATATCGTGAGCCTTCTCCCAATCCCAGAACTTAATCAAGCAGTTCTCGGCTTTGTCTATATTCTGCTGACTGTATTCTGAGGTATTGGGTGTCTCACGTCTCAGGTGGCACAATATCATGTAATGTGCCAATGTCCCGATACCACCAGCCTCATCTCTGACAGCCTTATAATCCAACCCTTGAGTTCCCATCTGCCATGCCCAATCAAGAAGTGCTGGCTTATTAAGGATTCCCAGCACAGTAGTTACCGATGGAACTCTGTCACCATTTGCTAGTTTATAGACAGTGTGAATTTTATTCTTATTATTTACTTTTTCTGCCATCATCTTCTCCTTTTACCCCTTTTCAATTTTCGGCTTTCCGGCATACCCTGTGTAATCATTCACTC